>Ga0114949_10000041_pt1 | contig 44007 bp, 39 predicted proteins | sample N074metaG_FD_83505 | JGI IMG/M metagenome (GOLD analysis project Ga0114949, IMG submission 83505) | Deep subsurface microbial communities from Kermadec Trench to uncover new lineages of life (NeLLi) - N074 metaG | ecosystem: Environmental > Aquatic > Marine > Ocean trench > Sediment | place...
GCCGCTCAGGCGCGCGAAAAACTCGAGATTCTGGGCCACGGTCAGGTCGGCCTTGAGCCCCGTGGCATGTCCGAGATAAGCGACTTGTGCCCCGAATAACTGCCGGTTTGCCTCGACGTGCGCGTGATGCCATTCGACCCGTCCGGTCTCGGGCCGTGTGAGGCCGCACAACACTCTGGGCAACGTCGTCTTGCCCGAGCCGTTGACGCCGCGCACGACGAGGGCCGAGCCGCGGCTGACCTCGAACGACAGGCCCTCGAACAGACAGAGGGTACCCCGCCACAGGGTCAGATCGACCGCACTCAACATGACGCCATGATTCCGCTAAGCAATATGGACATAGTATAAAAAATTGAGATTACAGTCTCTTATCGATAAGTATAGGAAATTACTTTAAGTATGAGCGAAGCGCAGCCCGGGTCTTTTCCGAGCCCGCAAACGATATACTATCGTTCGCATCGTAAACCGGCTATGCGGACACCCGCAGGAGCAACAAATGAACGCATGGAACGCCTTGATCTGTGGATGTCTGACCGCCCTCTGTCTGGGCGCCACGGCGCAGGCGCAGATCCCGGACCTGTTGAGCGGCGCGAGCCCGGACCGCGTCTATGGTCACTATTCGGGCCACCCGGGTCAGTTCATGCCGGCCGAACGGTTCAGCGGCTGGGCGGACGAACTCGGACTGACGGGACAACAACGCACTGACATACAGATCATCCTCGCCGATTATGGGCCGCGTTTTCGTGATCTCGCGCAGATCGGCCGGGATACGGCCACAAAATTGCTCGAAACGCCGCCCGACGACGCGGCCTACATCGGCATGACCCAGGAAGCCAGCGCACTGGCCGCCTCCAGTGTGGCCGAACTCATCACGCTGCTCGCCGAAATGCGCGGCAAGCTCTATGCCGTGCTGACGCCTGAACAACGCGTACAAATCGAAGTCTTGCGTCAGGCGCATCGCGACGCCAAAGCGACCGAGGATCAAGCGATCTCGGGAAGCGAATAAGCCAGCAAGGTCATTCGACGCGATTGCCTGCTTGATTGCGTTGGGCGATTCGCGCCAGGCCGGCCTGCAGTTCCTCGGCTGGCAACCACCGGCCGCGCACCATGACGCCGAGCGGGTCGCGCAGCGTCGCTAAATCCTGAAGCGGATTTTCCGCGGTCAGAACCAGGTCCGCGTCGAGGCCCACGGCAACGCGCCCGAACGTGTCGCTCCGGGCAACAAAGATCGCTGGATTAACCGTGCCCGTTGTCAGGGCTTCGGCCGGTGTCAGGCCCGCTTCCACCAGCATCTCGAGTTCGCGGTGAATCGAGAAACCCGGCACATTGAGAATCTGCGGCGCATCCGACGCGAGCAGCAGACCCGCACCCACGTCGTGCAAAGATTTGACCAGTTGCTTGCGATAGTCGAGAAATTTCTGCGCCGCCTCCGGGTCGTCGATACTCTTCTGAAAACCCTGCGCCGCCACGATCCAGCCACGGACCATTTTGGGCGGCATGTATTTGAGCCCGAGTGCTGTGGCCTCAACATCGATCGGGCCGATGAACTTTTCGGCCATCGACAGCGTCGGCGCGTTCCAGACGCCCGCGACTCGCGTCGAGTGCGCGACTGCGATGAATTTCTCTTCATCGATGAACGGTGTCAGCGGCGCGCCGAGCAGGCCGTAGCCGATACCCTCGATTTCCGCATCGTCCCCGACCAGCGCCGGCATATAACCGTCGAGGTGATCGATCGAAGCCTGACCCGATTCCAACGCATGCCAGAGACCGACGTCTTCCGCGACATGGCCGGCAAAGGGTATGCCGCGACGGCGCGCCGTCTGCGCGACGGCATCGTAAACGGTTCGCGAAATACCCATGTGTACTTTGATGAGGTCGTAACCGGCATCGGCCTGCGCCGCGGCCCGCGCGCCCGCTTCCGCGGCAGTTTTTATCCTGCGGCCGATAAAAGGCGGCCCGGCCGTCAGCAGACGCGGTCCGAGCACCTCACCACGTGCAATTCGATCACGGAGTTCGAGATGTTCGGGCTCGCCGTTCATGCCCCGGATCGTCGTCACGCCGTTCGCGACCCAGAGGAACAGAACGTCATGCAGGTACGTTTCCCCGGCATCGTGATGCGGCACATGCGCGTGCATCTCGGCGAGGCCGGGTGAAACATAGGCGTTGCCGGCGTCGATCACGACTGCACCGGGCGGTGGCAGCAACTCAGCGGAAGGGCCGATCTCGATGATCCGCGTACCCGTGACGATGATCGTCTGCCCGGGCTCTACCCGGTTCGCATCGGCCCGGATGATGCCGGCGTTGACGAACGCGAACGTCGGCGGTCCGTCATCCGCATCCGCGCTGGCCGCAATACCGGTCAGGACAACGATCAGGGTGATGCGGCAAATCATTCAGAACAACAATAAAGAATATGTGCTAACTTATTGATAAATATGGAGGCTAGGGACGGGATCGAACCGACGTACACGGCTTTGCAGGCCGCTGCATAACCACTCTGCCACCTAGCCGAAGCGCCGCGAATGTATCACAGCCGGCGTATTCCCGCGCAGTCGCCTGCAATAAATCAAGGAATATTGGAGCGGGCAACCAGAATCGAACTGGCGACCTATACCTTGGCAAGGTATCGCTCTACCAACTGAGCTATGCCCGCTACGTAGGAAATCTGTGCGCCGCGAAACCAGGTCGGCAGCGGCTGATCACCGTCAAGCCGAGGCATAGTATAGTCTGCGATCCGGCTGTCAAGCAGGCCCTCAGGACGCTTCGCCGGATCCCCGCAGGCTTGGCCACGCTGCGCGGATGTAGACAAACATCGACCAGAGCGTCAGGCCGGCCGCGATCACCAGCAGGGCCTGGCCGATCTCATAGATGGGAATCCCGAACTGCGGAAATTGCCAGAGCATGGCGCCAAGACCGACCATCTGCAGGATGGTTTTCAGTTTGCCGAAGCCGGACACCGCGACGAGGCTGCGGGCGCCGAGTTCGGCCATCCATTCGCGCAGGGCCGAGATCGTGAGTTCCCGGCCGATAATGATCGCCGCGATGAAGGTATTGGGCAAGGTCGGATGGGCTTGCACGATGAGTACGAGGGTCGTGGTCACCATGAGTTTGTCGGCAACCGGATCCAGGAAGGCGCCGAATTTCGATGTCAGATTCAACCGCCGCGCCAGGTAACCGTCCAGCCAGTCCGTCAGACCGGCGATGCTGAAAATGAGGCAAGACAAAGGGCGCATCCACTCGGCAGGTGGCAGGTAGAACACCAGAACAATCAGCGGAATCGCAGCAATACGAAACCACGTCAGCAAATTGGCGACATTCAATCTTGATGACATTCCGGTCCCACCCGGCGCGAGGCCAAACCATTCGGCGCGCGGCGATATTGTACCGATTTTGCTGCGCTTTGAACGCTAAATTACGCCACCGTGAAAATGGTTATAGATCCGCTCCGCCAGCGCGTGATTGATGCCCCGTACGGCCGTCAGGTCGTCCATCCCGGCCCGCCTCACGCCCTGCAGGCCGCCGAATTCGCGTAACAGCGCCTTCCGGCGAGCCGGACCGAGACCCCGGATCGACTCGAGTACAGAGGTATTCTGCGCTTTAGCGCGGCGCTGGCGGTGGCCCGTGATCGCGAACCGATGTGCTTCGTCGCGAATCTGCTGGATCAGGTGTGAAGCCGGTGAATCGCCGGGTAAACCGAGGGCTGTGTCGCTGCCGGTCCGGTAAAGTTTTTCGCGCCCGGGCCTGCGGCCCGCACCCTTGGCCACGCCGACGAGCTCTATTTCTCCGAGTTGCAGGTCTTCGAGGACAGTTCGCGCCTTGGCGAGTTGCCCCCGGCCACCGTCGATCAGCACGAGGTCGGGCACGGGCGCCTCCCCTCTTTTAACGCGCGTGTAACGCCGCTTGACGGCCTGCTCAATGGCCGCGTAATCGTCGCCGCCGACAATATTGCGGATGTTGAAGCGGCGATAGTCGGATTTGAGCGGCCCGTCGGGCCCGAATACGACACACGCGGCGACGGTTTGAGCGCCGCTGGTATGACTGATGTCGAAACACTCGATGCGCTCGGGCGCCTCGTCGAGATCCAACAGGTCCGCCAGGGAATCGAGTTGAGTGCGCAAGCTCGATTTCGCCGCGCGATGTGTCTTTAATCCCTGTTGCGCATTGGTCGCGGCCATGTTGAGCCAGCGCCGGCGATGCCCGCGGACTTTCCAGCGCACGGCGACCTTGCAACCGGCCCACTCGGCCAGCACGCCCTCGATTAACTCGTGCTCTTCGACCGCAGTGTTGACCAGGATCTCCGGCGGCGGCGTCTGCCGGTAGTAATGCTGCACCATGAATGCGGAAAGGACTTCGCCGAGTTCGGTATGCGCGGCGGTGCGCGGAAAAAACGTGCGACCGCCGAGCATGCGACCACCGCGAATCATGATAACGGCAACACAAAAACTGCCGTGTTGTTCGACGACGGCCAGACCATCGGTATCGCGCGCGCGCATGCCGGTCACGACCTGACGTGACTGGAGTTCCCTGATCGTGGCGAGCTGATCTCTGTATTTGGCCGCGAGTTCATAGTTCAAGGCTTCGGCTGCCGTGTCCATGCGCGCCGCGAGATCGTTAAGCACTGCAGAATTCTTGCCGGCCAGAAAATTCATGGTATTTTCGACATCTCGCGCATAGTCCTCGGGCTCGATCAGGCCGACGCACGGTCCGGAACAGCGTTTGATCTGATATTGCATGCACGGCCGGCTGCGATTGGCGAAGAAAGCATCGTCGCACTGGCGCACACGGAACAGTTTCTGCAGGCGGACAAGCGTCTGGCGCACGGCACCGGCGCCCGGGTAGGGTCCGAAATAACGGCTCTTTCGATTCTGTGCGCCGCGATGGAACTCGAACGCTGGAAATTCGTGTTCGATCGAGACGTGGATATACGGATAGCCCTTGCCATCGCGGAGCAGCACGTTGAAGTGCGGCTGGTGCGCTTTAATGAGGTTGTATTCGAGCAGCAGCGCCTCGCGTTCCGTACCCGTTACCGTAACTTCGACCTCGACGGTGCGGTTCATGAGCGCCTGCGTCTTCGGATGATGCGCCTTGCTGCCGAAATACGAGGCGACCCGTTTTTTAAGGTCGCGGGCTTTGCCGACATAAAGGACCGTGCCGTCCCGGCCGAGCATGCGATAGATCCCCGGCCGGTGACTCAGCGTGCTCAGGAACCGTTTTGGATCAAACTCGTTGGCCATGTGAATCGACGCTCACGCCGCGAGATACTTATGAACGGTCCGAAAAACGTCCTCGAACATCGCTTCCGTCAGCCTGCGCGTCTGCGTGTTGTAGCGGCTGCAGTGGTACGAATCGATAAGTCGTAAATCGTCTTTTAGTTGATGTTCTGCGCCGTGCCCGAACGGATACGCAGAGAGCCTGAGCCCCAGGGCTTTGAGCGTCGCACGGTGCGCGATCGTGCCCAGCGCGACCACGAAGCCCGCAGGCGGCATCGCAGCCAGTTCGCTTGCCAGATACCGGTTGCAGGTATCGATTTCGCCCGTCTCGGGCTTGTTCCCGGGGGGCAGGCAACGCACGGCATTCGTAATCCGGCAGTCGATGAGTGCCAGGCCGTCATCAGCGGATGTGCTGACCGGCTCGCTCGCGAACCCGAATGCGTGCAGGGTTTTATATAGCAGGATGCCCGCATAGTCGCCCGTAAATGGCCGCCCGGTCGCATTCGCGCCGTGCTTGCCCGGCGCCAGGCCGACGATGAGCAATCGCGCGCCCGGGTCGCCGAACGAGGGCACGGGTTTCGCATAGTAGTCAGGGTGTTCGGCACGCACCGTATCGAGGTACGCTGCGAGGCGTGCGCAAAGCCGGCAGCTCAAATCAAAACACGGGGTTTGCGCGTGCGTTTCCACGACCGCATTCTGCTAACGGCCGATGTCGGCGGTATCGTGACCAGCAATCCGCAACGCGACTTCCATGGCCTGTTCGTAGTTCAGGCGCGGGTCAACCTGAGTCCGGTAAGCCCGCTTGAGGTCCTCATCCGAAAGCCCCCTCGCGCCGCCCGTGCATTCGGTCACATGATCGCCAGTCAGTTCCAGATGCACGCCGCCTAGAATCGAGCCCATCTGCGCGTGAATACGAAATGCAGATTCGAGTTCACCGAAAATGTTCTCCACGCGACGCGTTTTGACGCCGCTCGAGGCCGACTCAGTGTTGCCATGCATCGGATCACACATCCATAAAACGGGCGTCTTCAATTTGCGCACGGCCTCGATGAATGCGGGTAGCTGGTCGTCGATATGGCTTGCGCCGAATCGGTGAATCAGCGTGATCCGGCCCGGCTCATCGTCCGGATTTAGAATTCTCAACAGCTTGACGAGGCTTGCCCTGGACAGCTCGGTCCCAAGCTTGACGCCGATCGGGTTGCAGATGCCGCGGAAATACTCGACGTGCGCGCCATTCGGATCGGCCGTACGCATGCCGATCCAGGGGAAATGGGTCGTCAGGTTGTACCATTTCTGCCGGTGCTCGAGGAACCGAGTTTGCGCCTGCTCGTACAGCAGGTGCAGGCCCTCGTGCGAGGTATAAAACTCCACGCGACGGGACTGATCGATACTCGCCCCGGTTACCGATTCGAAGAAATCGAGGCTGTCCGCGACACGCTGGACGATCGTGCGGTATTCGGCCGCTGATGAAGAGTGGCTGACGAAATCAAGGTCCCAGTTTTCGGGATGATGAAGATCGGCGAATCCACCGTCGACCAGTGATCGCACGAAATTCAGGGTCAGTGCCGTTCGTTCATAGCCGCGCAACATGAGATCCGGGTCCGGCTCACGGTCCTCTTTGGTGAAGGCAAGCCGGTTGATGAGATCGCCGCGATAACTCGGCAATGACACGCCGTCGCGCGTTTCGATGTCGGCCGACCTCGGTTTCGCAAATTGCCCGGCCATGCGACCGATGCGGATGACCGGCTGTTTCAAGCCGGCCGTCAGCACGACACTCATCTGCAGCAGAATTTTGAGCTTGTTGACGATATTTTCGGACGTACACTCCTCGAAATTCTCGGCACAGTCGCCGCCCTGCAACACGAAGGCTCTCCCCTCCTGAGCTTTAGCGATATGCGCCCTGAGCGCCTCGATTTCCCAACTCGTCACGACCGGCGGTAGTTTCCCGAGGCGCTCGACGACGGTCCGGACCCGTTCCGGGTCCCGGTACGTGGCCTGCTGAATAGCCGGTTTCGACTGCCAACTCTCGGGCCGCCATTCGATCGTGGATTTCGCTGTGCTCATGCTGTCTATTGGATCATTGTGACCGTGTTTTATGAAGCTTTTCGGCTCGCCATTCTAACGCCTAAAGAAGCCCATCGCGCTTGAGCGTCCTGCTATGATTACAGTGTATAGACTGGAATTTTCGGCATCATGGACTCGCGCAACGTCGGCCCCGGTTCACTCATTGCTCTGCTCGCAGTCGGTTGCGCAGCACTCTGGGGTACGCTCGCCGCAGACGAGTCCGGGCAAAGTAAATCGGCCGACGATCAGTCCGCCGGCAATCATTTCGGAGTGGTTGTTCAGCTGGAGATCAAGGGCGCAATTGGCCCCGCCACAAGCGCCTATATCGTCGACGGCATTCAACACGCCGAAGCAGAGCAGGCACGTCTCATTCTGATCGTGATAGATACGCCGGGCGGGCTCGATTCGGCAATGCGCGAAATGATCAAGGCCATTCTGAGTTCGGACGTCCCGGTCGTGAGCTACGTCTTCCCGGGCGGCTCGAGAGCCGCGAGCGCGGGTACGTATATTCTCTATGCGAGTCACATCGCCGCGATGGCGCCGGCCACCCACCTCGGCGCAGCGACACCGGTCAACATCGGTGGCGGTGGCGCCACGCCCACGCCGCCCGATAAAGAAACCGACGCGGACGAATCCAGCGACCAGCAACCGGAATCGTCCGGCGGATCGACGGCCATGGAACGCAAGGCCGTCAACGACGCCGTCGCCTACATTCGCGGCCTGGCCGAGCTGCGCGGCCGCAATGCCGACTGGGCTGAGCGCGCCGTGCGCAAGGCCGAGAGCCTGGGCGCGGAGGAGGCAAAAGACAACAATGTCATTGATGTCATCGCGGCCTCGGTGCCCGAGTTGTTGCAGCTCATCGATGGACGCGAAGTGTTGGTCGGTAACGAGCAGCGAACGCTCGCCACCACGGGCCTGACCATCGAGGTGTTCGAAGCCGACTGGCGCACCGAGCTGCTCTCCGTGATCACCAATCCCAATATCGCTTATATGTTGTTGCTGGCCGGCATCTATGGGCTGATGTTCGAAGGCTATAACCCGGGCGCGATCGTGCCCGGCGTCGTCGGCGCTATCTGCCTGCTGCTGGCGTTATTCGCATTTCAGCTCCTGCCCGTTAACTACGCGGGCCTCGCGCTCATTCTCCTCGGCGTCGCACTGATCATCGCCGAGGCGTTCGTGCCGAGTTTCGGTGCGCTCGGCCTGGGCGGCATCGCGGCCTTCGTGTTCGGTTCGATTATTCTGCTCGACACCGACGTGCCCGGCCTGTTGATCGCACGCTCGCTGATTATCGGCATCGCACTACCGGCCGCGGCCCTGTTGCTGGCCATGGTCTACCTGTTGATGAAAATTCGCCGCCGACCGGCCGTCAGCGGCGCCGAGAGCATGCTCGGCAAGATCGCCGAGGCGCTCGAGGATTTCGAGCGGGCGGGGACCGTGTTCATCAACGGGGAACGCTGGAATGCGCGCGCGCGAGGCGCCGTGCATCGGGGCGACAGGGTCCGCGTCACCAAAATCGACGGGCTGATTCTGGAGGTTGCGCCGCTGGAGCGCTGATTATTTTGAGGAGAACAAAAAAATGCTGTCCCTAATGGTTATGGCTGGATTCCTGATCCTCGCGATCCTGAGCATCTTCAAGGTCTTGAAGGAATATGAGCGCGGTGTGATTTTCTTCTTCGGACGTTTTCAAGGAGTCAAGGGGCCGGGTATCATCATCGTCGTCCCGCTCGTGCAACAGATGGTGCGCGTCGATCTGCGCGTCATCGTCATGGACGTGCCGACCCAGGATGTCATTTCCAAGGACAACGTCTCCGTCAAGGTCAACGCGGTGGTCTATTTCCGCATCGTCGATCCCGAGAAAGCGATCATCCAGGTCGCGGATGTTTTCGAGGCCACGAGTCAGCTCGCCCAGACGACCCTGCGTTCGGTGCTGGGCCAACACGAACTCGATGAGATGCTGTCGGAGCGCGACAAGCTCAATGCGGATATCCAGAGCATTCTCGATCAGCATACCGATGCCTGGGGCATCAAGGTCGCGAACGTCGAGATCAAACACGTCGATCTCGACGAACGCATGGTTCGCGCGATCGCCGCGCAGGCCGAAGCCGAGCGCGCCCGACGGGCCAAGGTTATTCACGCCACGGGTGAACAACAGGCCGCCGCCATGCTCGCCGAGGCCGCTGGCATGCTCGGAAAACATAAACAGGCACTGCAACTGCGTTACCTGCAAACCTTGACGGAGGTTGCAACCGAGGGCACGAACACGATCATATTCCCGTTGCCGATAGACCTTTTCGCGGCATTCCTGGAGAAGTCCGACGACAAGTCTTAGGATCGGTGGCGCTCGGCGGCCTTGACCGCCTGCCACTCGGCTTCCATTTCCTCGAGGGATAACGTGTCCCAGGCGCGGTTCTGATCCACGAGCCTCAGCTCCAGCGCGGCGAAGCGATCCGTGAACTTCCGGTTGGATGCGCGCAGGCTTTCCTCGGGATCGATGCCGAGATGCCGGGCGAGATTCGCGACGGCGAACAACAGGTCGCCGACCTCTTCGCGTATGCCGGCATCGTCCCCGTTGCGTCGCGCCACATCGAGTTCGGCAAGTTCTTCATCTACTTTGGTGCGGACGCCGTCAGTATCCGGCCAGTCAAAACCGACGCCGGCAGCACGCTTGCCTAACTTGCTCGCGCGCAACAGCGCCGGCAGCGCGATGCTGACGCCGGCCAGTGCGCCGGAATCGCGGCCCTTGGCTGCCCGTTCGGATTTCTTGTGGCCTTCCCACGCCCCCTGCTGAGCTGCCGCGCTGCGCGCGGGTTCGTTGCCGAAAACGTGCGGATGCCGGCGAATCATCTTGTCGGAAATCGCCTGTGCGATCGCGTCGAAATCAAAGGCGCCCGATTCGCGGGCCATCTGCGCATGAAATACGACCTGCAGCAGCAAGTCGCCGAGTTCTTCCTGCAGGTCCGCCATGTCTTCGCGATCGATCGCGTCGGCAACCTCGTAAGCTTCCTCGATCGTATAGGGTGCGATCGAGTGAAAATCCTGCTGCAGATCCCACGGGCATCCGTCGTCCGGGTCGCGCAGTTGCGCCATTATATCCAGTAATTTCTCTAAAGCACTCATATATTATTGTTTCTATTTAATAAAGTAATGAATTTATGTAGCATGTGCGCCGTCGCGCCCCAGATCCGGTGATGCCCGTATTGATATTCGAACAGCGGCACTTCAATGCCGCGCACGGTTCGCGAGGATCGAACCAGGCTCGCCTCATCGAGGAAGAAAGCCAGCGGCACCTCGAATGTGGCCGCAACCTCGAACGCATCCAGCTCCAGTTTGGCCGGCGGCACCACGAAACCCACCACCGGCGTGATGGCAAATCCGGTCACGACGGCATACGGCGGCAGGTAGCCGGCCACTTCAATGGCCTCGGGTCCGAGGCCGATTTCCTCTTCCACTTCGCGCAGCGCGGTTTGCAACGGTCCCGCGTCGCCGGGTTCGACGTGCCCGCCCGGAAAACCGATCTGACCGGGGTGATCCTTGAGGTGATCCGTGCGCTGGGTCAGCAGGATGGTGATCTCGTCCGGGTGCAGCATGACCGGCACGAGCACGGCGGCATTGATGAGCGGTTTATCGAACAGCGCTGTGGCAATATCGGCCGGCAGCTCGCGAAGCGCTGCCGCGGCCGGGTCGGTGGCCGGAGCCGTACCCGCGAGTGTTCGAGCGATTCGCTCCCTGTCGATGGCGCCAATCAGTTCTGAATGCCGCCCTTCGTCAGCGCGGCCGGATCCAGCAACCGATCGAGTTCCGCGTCCGTCAGATCCGTGAGTTCGGCCGCCACTTCGCGCACGGACCGGCCTTCGGCATAGGCCTGCTTGGCAATCGCAGCGCCCTTTTCGTAGCCGATGACCGGGTTCATGGCCGTGACGAGGATCGGGTTCCGATCGAGCGTGGCCGCGAGCTTGGTTTCGTTGACCGTAAATCCGGCAATCGCTTTATCGGCTAACTGCCGGGCCGCATTCGACAACAGGCCGATACTCTGCAGCAGGTTATAGGCCACGACGGGCAGCATCACGTTGAGCTGAAAATTGCCCGACTGCCCGGCCACGGTAATCGCCGCGTCGTTGCCGATGACCTGCGCCGCAACCATCGCGACGGCTTCGGGAATGACCGGGTTGATCTTGCCCGGCATGATGCTGCTGCCCGGCTGCAGCGCCGGCAGCGTAATTTCCGCGAGCCCGGCCAACGGGCCGCTGTTCATCCAGCGCAGGTCGTTCGAAATCTTCATGAGCGCGACGGCCAGGGTCTTGAGATGCCCGGAGACTTCGACGGCCGTGTCCTGGCAACTCAGCGCCGCAAAATAATTTTCGGCGACCGCGAAATCGAGCTGGGTGCGTTCCGACAGCAGTATTGCAATCTTAGCGCCGAACTGCGGGTGCGCGTTAATGCCCGTGCCGACGGCCGTGCCACCCTGGGCGAGTCGGCACAGGCGTGGCATCGCATCCTGCAGGCGTTCGATCGCGAGTCCGGTCTGCGCGGCCCAGCCACCGAGTTCCTGGCCCAGAGTCAGCGGCATCGCATCCATGAGATGCGTACGGCCGTTCTTGACGACCGTTTCGGTCTCGGCCGCTTTCGCCTCAATCGTCTCCTTGAGATGCAGCACAGCCGGCAACAGGTCTTCGGCCAGGAGCAATGCCGCGCTGACGTGTATCGCGGTCGGAATCACGTCGTTGCTGCTCTGGCCCATATTGACGTCGTCATTCGGGTGTACGTCGGCGCCGAGGTGATCGGCAGCCAGTCGCGCGATGACTTCGTTCGCATTCATATTGGTGCTCGTGCCGGAGCCCGTCTGGAACACGTCGATTGGAAAATGCGCGTCCTGATCCCCACTCGCGACGTCCAGTGCCGCAGCCTGAATCGCGATCGCACAGTTCGAATTGATCAGGCCCAGTTCGGCATTGGCCCCGGCCGCCGCCCATTTGATCAGACCGAGCGCACGAATGAAGGCTCGGGGCATCGCGAGGCCACTGATCGGAAAGTTATCTATTGCGCGTTGGGTCTGGGGTCCCCACAGTGCTGATGCGGCGACCTTCAACTCACCCATGCTGTCCCGCTCAACGCGGTAACCGTCGTCTGACATCAATGGCTCCTGGAATAACGGCTATACTGAGCCGGTTATATTAACGTGCGCCGGCATCCAAAGACGACCCAAGGCCCGCGCGCCCGAGCCGCGGGCTGAATAGTCCCACTGACGGGGCTTCTATCTGGATAATTTTCTTTTATTAACATTACGTTATAATGTATTCCCCGACATTGCTTTATAATCGATCCCGGGCAAGAATCAGAAATTAAATGGCGTCTCTGGAACTGACAAATATTTCGCCGCTCGACGGCCGCTACGCTCGCAAATGTGACAGCTTTCGTGAGCTGTTCAGCGAATACGGGTTAATCCGGCTACGCACACTGACGGAAATTCGCTGGATCCAGTTCCTGGCCGAGCGACCCGAGATCGGTAATTTCGGGCCCTTATCCGCCGATGCCAGCGCGTGCCTGAACCAACTCGCCGACGCGTTCGGCACGACCGACGCCGCGCGCGCCAAGGAAATCGAGCAGACGACGAATCATGATGTCAAGGCCGTCGAATACCTGATCGCCGAAGCGCTTGAAAACTCCGGGGCGGACTCGGACGAACTCGCCGTGATTCGCCCGTTCGTGCATTTCGCCTGCACATCCGAGGACATCAACAACATTGCCTATGCACTGATGCTGCGCGAGGGGCGCGCGCAGGTCATCGTCCCTGCCCTGACCCAGGTCATGGACAAACTCCGAAGTATGGCCGGCGACAACGCTGCACAGCCGATGCTGTCGCGGACGCACGGCCAGGTCGCGAGCCCGACGACGCTCGGCAAGGAACTCGCTAACATCGTGGCCCGTTTAGAGCGCCAGCTGCACGGTCTCGAGCAGGTGCCGACTTTGGCCAAGATCAACGGTGCGGTCGGCAATTTCAATGCGCACGTCGCAGCCTACCCCGAGGTCGACTGGCCTGCCCTGAGCCGCGCCTTCATCGAGTCGCTCGGGCTGGAGTGGAATCCCTATACGACGCAGATCGAACCACATGACTGGATCGCCGAATATTGCGATGCACTGGCGCGAATCAATACGATCCTTATCGACGCGAGCCGCGACATCTGGAATTACATCTCGATCGGCTATTTTCGGCAACTGGAACTGGCCACCGAGGTGGGCTCTTCGACCATGCCGCACAAGGTCAACCCGATCGACTTTGAAAATGCCGAGGGCAACCTCGGTGTTGCCAATGCATTGTTGCGACATTTTGCCGACAAATTACCGGTCTCGCGCTGGCAGCGCGATTTGAGTGATTCGACGGTGCTGCGCAACCTCGGCGTTGCGATCGGCCACGGCCTGCTGGCCTGTGAATCTTTGCTCGCGGGCCTCGGGAAATTGGAACCCGATGCCGAGCGCATGGACGCCGACCTCGACGGCAACTGGGAGGTGCTCGGCGAAGCGATTCAGACGGTGATGCGCAAACACGGCCGAGGCGACGCCTACGAGCAACTCAAACGCCTGACCCGGGGCGCACAAGTGAGCCCGGAGACGCTCCGTGCGTTCGTCCGGGATCTTGACATTCCAGACGAGGCCAAGCAGCGATTGGCGAGCCTGAGCCCGGCCGGCTACACGGGCCTCGCTGCGCAGTTAACGAGGAAATTCCTGGAATCCAATAAACGTTAACCTGCCAAAACGTGACGCGGTAGACACCGTGTCGATTTCCACCAGTAATAAAATTCAATAACTTACGTCGCCGCACCGTGGATGCGATTTGGCGCGCGATAGATTCGGGAGAACACAGGCCCATGCAGGAACCAGGAAAGAAAAGTCACCGCTGGGTGCTGACTTCTTTCGAAGAGACGCGCAAGGCGGTCGCCGAAATCGCCGCGCAAGCGACACGGCGCCTGTCGATTTACACGCCGGACCTCGAAATGGGCATCTATGATCACGATGGATTTCTCGAGGTCGCCAAGCGCCTGATTTTGTCGAAGCGATATGCGCGCATACGCGTCCTGATTTCGGACCCGGCCCGGGCCGTGCGCACCGGCAATCGCTTCGTGACGCTCGGACGCCGCCTGAATACCTATGTCGAATTTCGTAACGTGCACGAAGACTACCGGGAACATCGCGAAGCATTTCTCGTGGCCGACGACAAGGCCCTGCTATATCGGGTTGACGCCAGTCGCTGGGAAGGCATTGCCGACACCTACGAGCCGGCCATCGCGCGGAGATACCTCGGCCTGTTCGACGAAATCTGGAACGCATCCGTCGTCGAGCAGGAACTCCGGGAATTGCGCGTCTGACGCGCATTGCGGGGCCCTGACCCCTGCTACCATAGCGGCATGCACCATGCCGCGGGCAAAACCATCGTCGCCCTGTCCGGTGGAGTCGACTCCGCCGTCGCCGCGTTGCGCCTGATTCGCGCAGGCCACGAGGTCGAGGCCCTGCACATGACCAACTGGGACGACGATGACGGGTATTGCACGGCCGCGCAAGATTATCAGGACGCGCGCACCATTTGCCGGGAACTCGACATTCCCCTGCACCGCGTCAACTTCATCAAAGAATACCGGGAACGGGTGTTCGCCGATTTCCTGCGGGAATACCGGGCCGGTCGCACGCCGAATCCAGACATACTCTGCAATCGGGAAATCAAGTTCGGAGTTTTTCTGGACTATGCCCGGCGACTCGGCGGCGTACGTATCGCGACGGGCCATTATGCGCAAGTCGCCCCTGGACCGACGCCCAAATTGTTGAAGGGCCGCGATCGGGCCAAGGACCAGAGTTATTTTCTGCACGCCGTTTCCGGACGCGCGCTCGCCCGGAGTCGGTTTCCGCTCGGCGCCATGACCAAGGCCGAGGTCAGGCTGCAAGCCAACGAGGCCGGGCTGCCGGTATATGCCAAGAAAGACAGCACGGGTATCTGTTTTGTTGGCGAGCGGCCCTTTCGGGATTTCCTGCGCCGTTTTCTGCCCGAGCGGCCTGGTGACACCGAAACGCCTTCGGGAGAGGTCATCGGCGAACACTGCGGCCTGGTGTACTACACGCTCGGGCAGCGTCAGGGACTGGGCATTGGCGGCCGCTCCGATGCCGGCAACGAGCCCTGGTTCGTCGCCGACAAAAACAATAGCCGCAATGTCCTGATCGTCGTGCAGGGGCGTGACCATCCATTACTGTGGTCGGATGGCCTGTTCGCCGGAAACGTGCACTGGATCACCGGAGAACCTGCGGAACTCAAGGCCGGTCAGGAATTACGTTGCACCTTGAAGACGCGGTACCGGCAGGCCGACATCGATTGCGTCGCGCGTAAGCGGGCTGAGGACCAGATCGAGGTCCGTTTCGATTCGGAGCAATGGGCCGTGACACCCGGTCAATACGCGGTATTCTATCGTGACCAGGAGTGTCTCGGCGGTGGCGCCATCGCCACGGCCCTTAAAGACAACTAGAGGCGACGACGAGCAGCCGCTCACCCTGAGGTCAGCAGGCCGGCAGTCGATTCGCTATAATTTCGGGCCTTTTCGTTTGGAGACGCTCAATGGCGCCAGAAATTGATACAAACACCGTCCTGTCGGTAGGCGGGGTCGATTTTCGAATTTACTCGCTGCGGGCCGTCACCGAGGGGCATGTCGACCGGCTGCCCTACTCCCTGAAAATATTGCTCGAAAACCTGCTGCGACATGCCGACGGCGACGATGTCAGCCCGGAGGATATCAGCGCGATCGCAAACTGGGATCCGCAGGCGACGCCGAGCCACGAAATTTCCTTTACGCCTGCGCGTGTCATCCTGCAGGATTTTACCGGTGTTCCGGCCATCGTTGACCTGGCGGCGATGCGCGACGCAGTCGTCAAGCTTGGCGGGAAAGCCGATGTCATCAATCCTCTGTCGCCGGCCGAACTCGTCATCGATCATTCGGTCCAGGTCGACGTATACGGGACCAAGACCGCGCTCTCCAGAAACAATGCCATCGAATTCGAACGCAACAAGGAACGTTATTCGTTTTTGCGCTGGGGCCAGAATGCTTTTCGTAATTTTCGAGTTGTCCCGCCGAACACCGGCATCGTCCACCAAGTCAACCTCGAGTACCTCGCGCGTGTTGTTTTCGACGATGAAAAAGACGAGCAGCGGATCGCCTATCCGGATACGGTTGTTGGCACGGACTCGCACACGACGATGATCAACGGCCTCGGCGTATTGGGCTGGGGCGTCGGCGGCATCGAGGCTGAGGCTGCAATGCTTGGCCAGCCGATCACGATGCTGATACCGCAGGTCATCGGCTTCCGTCTCACGGGACAGCTACGCGAGGGTACGACCGCGACCGACCTCGTCCTGACCGTGACGGCAATGCTGCGAAAAAAAGGAGTCGTCGGAAAATTCGTCGAATTTGTCGGCGACGGCTTGTCGGGTCTGCCGCTGGCCGATCGCGCGACGCTGAGCAATATGGCGCCCGAGTTCGGCAGTACTTGCGCGATATTCCCGATCGACGCCGAAACCATCCGTTACCTCGAATTATCCAACCGCGATCCGGCGCAGATTGAACTCGTCGAAGCTTATGCCAGGGCCCAGGGTCTCTGGCACGAAGCCGGCCAGCCCGATCCGCTCTATACCAACACACTGGAACTCGATCTAAGCACGGTCGAACCGAGTATCGCGGGTCCGAAGCGGCCGCACGACCACGTCGTTCTGAGCGCCGCGGCCGCCGCTTACGAAGTGGCCCGCAAGGATGCCGCCGCCGAGCGCGGCAAGGACGAAGTGCGGTCGGTTCCGGTCACCAAGGACGGCGAGACGTTCAAACTCAAGGATGGCGCGATATTGATCGCCGCGATTACGAGTTGCACGAATACATCTAATCCATCGGTCATGATCGCGGCCGGGCTGGTGGCCCGGAACGCCCGCGCCAAGGGTCTGCAGCCCAAGCCATGGGTCAAGACGAGCCTCGGGCCGGGATCCAAAGTCGTCAGCAGTTACCTGGAAAAGGCCGGTCTCATGGAAGATCTCGATGCGATCGGCTTTAACGTCGTCGGCTACGGCTGCACGACGTGTATCGGCAATTCGGGTCCGCTCGACCAGGCGATCGCTGCGGCCGTTATCGAAAACGACCTGATCGGTTGCAGCGTGCTGTCGGGTAACCGGAATTTCGAGGGCCGCATACACCCGCTCGTAATGATGAATTTCCTGGCCTCGCCGCCGCTCGTCATCGCCTATGCGTTGGCCGGCTCGCTCGACATTGATATCAGCAAGCATGCGGTCGGCACGGATGCGGACGGTAACCCTGTGCTGCTCAAGGATATATGGCCCAGCCAGGCCGAAATCCAGGACATTATCATGGCCAATATCGATTCCGAGATGTTCCGCGCCAGTTACGCAAACGTCTTTGCGGGCGATGACAACTGGAACAGCCTCGACGTCCCGACCGCGGAAATCTACGCGTGGGCGCCGGACTCGACCTACGTGCGCAACCCGCCCTATTTCGACGGCATGTCGATGCAACCCAACGCCGTGCAGGACATTCGCGGCGCGCGTGTGCTTGCCCTGCTCGGCGACAATGTGACGACCGACCATATCTCCCCGGCCGGTTCGTTCTCGCCGGACAGCCCGGCCGGCGAGTACCTCATCGAACAGGGTGTCGATCCGGCTGAGTTCAATTCCTACGGCTCACGGCGCGGCAATCACGAAGTCATGATGCGCGGCACGTTTGCGAACATACGTCTGCGCAATCAGCTCGCGCCGGGCACCGAAGGTGGTTGGACGAAACATCAGCCCAGCGGTGAGCAAAGCTCGATCTACGCGGCTGCAATGCGTTATGCGGCTGAAGGCGTGCCGTTGATCGTGATCGCCGGCAAGGAATACGGCATGGGTTCGTCGCGCGACTGGGCAGCGAAAGGCACGAAGCTGCTCGGCGTCGCGGCCGTCCTGACTGAAAGTTTCGAGCGCATTCACCGCTCCAATCTCATCGGCATGGGCGTACTGCCTTTGCAGTTCCGCACGGGCGAGTCGGCACAGTCGCTCGGGCTGACCGGCACCGAGACGTTCGACATCACGGGTCTTGATGATGGCAACGCGACCGAAGTGACCGTCACGGCACAAAAGGCCGATGGCGCGAGCATCGAGTTCCACGCGCGTGTCCGCATCGATACGCCAAAGGAACGTGACTACTATCGTAACGGCGGAATCCTGCATTACGTCCTGCGTCAGCTGGCTGCCTGACCTTCGCTGACCGTCGTGCCCGATCTGATCGAGCTTGTCGATGTTGGCGCCAACCTGACGCACGACAGTTTCGACAGGGATCGGGCCGATGTTATCGCTCGCGCCGCTGCGGTGGGCGTCACCCGACTGATTGTCACGGGGGCGTCTTTGGACGGCAGTGCAAAGGCCGCGGCGCTGGCGTGCGAGTACCGCGGTCAATTGTTCGCCACGGCCGGCGTGCATCCGCATCACGCCAGGGAATTCGATACAGAGGCTGCCGCACGCATCCGGGAACTGGCGCCTGAAGCCGTCGCTATCGGCGAGTGCGGCCTCGATTTTTTCCGCGACCTTTCGCCACGCAACGCCCAACTCGCCGCGTTCGAGGCGCAACTGCAGATCGCGGCCGAAACCGATAAACCCGTGTTTCTGCATCAACGTGATGCGCATGATCCGTTCGCGGCCATGCTGCGTGACTATTTACCCGAAATATCGGGCGGCGTCGCGCACTGTTTCACAGGTAACAGGGCCGAACTCGGAGAATATCTGGATATGGGCCTGTATATCGGGATCACGGGGTGGATTTGCGATCAGCGCAGAGCCGGCGAACTGCGCGAAGCCGTGAAATTCCTGCCGCTCGACCGTGTGCTCCTCGAAACCGATGCGCCGTACCTACTGCCGCGTGATCTAGAACAACCGCCGGCGGGCCGGCGCAACGAGCCGTCACTCTTGCCGCATGTGCTCGAAACGACGGCCAGGTACATGGAAAAACCTCCCGCGGAGATTGCCACAATCGCAACGCGGAATACCGAACAACTGTTCAGGCTGGCATCGCGTTGATCGTCGGCAGGAAAGACGATATCGCGAAACTCGGTGGGCACGCCCGGATCGGGTAACGACACTGATCTTATTTTTGCAGCAACCGGCCCACCTGGGTTGAAACTGCTTCTTCGCGCAGGCGATTCCATTGCGGGTAAAACGCTTCGACAGACCCGGCCGACGTCGACTTCTTTTCTTTATGGAGTTCCTCGATCAACTGGTCCAGCATGACGACCTGGGTCGGTCGGCCCTTCGTAAATTTCCCCCGCTGCGTAAATGCAACATAGCCTTGCACCGGGACGTCGGGCAGGAGCCTCTTGATAGCCGCCAAGCGATCGTAGAGACCGTGCTGTGGGTTACTGAAGGTAAAGCGTCGCTGGTCGGACAAAACCGTCCAATCCTCCATGGCATCGCTGCCAAAAATCTTGCCGATCACGTCCCTTACATCGACGATAACGACGCCACGTGGTGTCAACAACGCATACTCCACGTGAATCTCGCTGTCGTCGCCATCCGGAATCAGTATGTCCTGCAGGAGGTCGTCGGCGACCCGCCGCAGCCTGCCTTCCACACTGTTATTTGCACGCCAGCGCAAACCGACCAGGGTGATGACGAGCACCAGCGCGAGCGCCGCGCACATGATCGACCACAACATGCGATTGTCCGGATTAAGAATCACGTCCATCAAGAAATCGCCCGTTCAATCTCTCCGAGGTCGGCGTCAATCGTCTCAAACCGCGACGGCCAATCGAGGAGCTCTGCGAGTTCAGCCGGCGGATCAATCTTAATGCCCAGTAAAGGCTCTACGATCGTATCGAATTTTGCCGCGTGTGCCGTCGCGACAACGACCCAATGCCGCTCTGCCCTTTCGTGTCTCGGTAGCTGACGATAAATATGCAAACCAGTGGCCGTGTGCGGACACCATGCGATACCGTGGCGCATATATTCGTCGCAGATGGTCGCGCGAATCAAGTCGTCGTCGACCGAATATGCGCTGACCACCTTGCGTATCTGATCTGCATCGCCGCACAGCGCGCGCAACCTTTCCATGTTGCTCGGATCACCGACGTCCATCGCCGACGCCAGAGTAGAGCGACTCACACGCGGCATCCAGTCACCCGTGGCCAAAAAATCCGGAATTGTCATATTTGCATTCGTCGCGAGTACGATCCGGTCGATGGGCAGACCCATGCGTTTGGCCCAGACGCAGGCTAAGCCATTGCCGAGATTTCCGGTCGGTACAACGAAATTGGTCGAATCTCCCGTCTGACGGTAATGTTCGAGGCTCGCCATCGCGAAATAAGCCGCTTGGGGCAACAGGCGGCCAACATTAATGCTGTTCGCCGAACACAGGTTATGCGCGGCGTTGAGTTTTTTGTCGGCGAAGGCTTCCTTGGCCAGCCGCTGACAATCATCGAATTCGCCCCGCACCGCGAGCGAGATGATGTTGTCGCCCCAGCAAGTCAGCTGATGCTGTTGCCGCGGCGACACGCGGCCATCGGGGAACAGCACGACGACGCGCGTCCCGGATTTGCCATGATAGGCCGCTGCGACGGCACCGCCTGTGTCGCCTGACGTGGCCACGATAATTGTGACAGGCGGCTGGGCATACCGTCCCGCCCGAATGATTCTTACCATGGCCTCGGCCAGAAAACGCGCGCCGACATCCTTGAATGCAGCGGTAGGCCCATGAAACATCTCGAGTACGGATAGCCCGGGTCCGTTATCCTCGAGCACCCTCAATGGCGCAGGAAAATTCAGTGCCGCGCTACAGATTCCGGCCAGTTCCGTTTCGAGACTCGAGCCCGCGAAAAAAGGCTGCAGCAAGCGAGCAGCGACATCGCTGAGCGTTTCGAGTGAATCGAAGTCGGCAGTCGTAAAACTCGGCAACGCTTCGGGCACGTACAGGCCGCCATCCGGCGCCGTGCCGCTCATAATGGCCTGCTCGAGCGCTACGACCTGCCCTTCCCTGGTGGTCGGAAATTTCATCCCTGATTCAACGCACGGCACCGAGGTAAGACGCGAGCCTGAGCAGGTCGGCGAATACGCCTGCTGCCGTCACGACCGGCCCCGCCCCCGGGCCCTGCACGACCAGCGGGTTGTCGCTGTAACGCCGCGATACATAGCGCACAATATTATCGGTCAGGTTCATATGCCCGAACGGATGGTCGGCCGGCAGCGCCTCGAGGCGCACCGTAGCGCCATCGTCCTTGTTCAAGCGCCCGACATACCGCAGGATTTTGCCGGCCGCGTTCGCTTTTCTCCAACGCTCGGCCATCGCCCCATCATGGGCCGGCAAGGCCTCGAGAAAATCGTCGATAGAACCGTCGCCAAGCCCTTCCGGCACGAGGCTTTCAATTTCCAGATCGTCGAGTTCGAGACGCATACCCATCTCGCGCGCGAGGATGATTAACTTTCGCGCGACATCCATGCCCGACAGGTCATCGCGGGGATCAGGTTCCGTGTAACCGCTGTCACGCGCCTCACGGACAATGGTTGAAAAATCTTTGCTCGTGTCAAACACGTTAAACAAGTAAGCCAGTGTGCCTGAAAAAATACCATCGATACTCAGAATTTCGTCACCAGTCTGCCGCAGATCACGCAATGTCTCGATGATCGGCAGGGCCGCGCCGACGGTCGTTTCATAGAGAAAATGCGCGCCGTTACGCCGCCGCACGGCATGCAATTCATCGTAATAACTCAACGACCCGCTTTGCGCCTTCTTGTTTGGCGTTACGATGTGAATCCCGTCGCCGAACCACTGAAGGTACCGTTGCGCAATGTCCTGACTCGCGCTGCAATCGAGGATGGCCGCGTGCGGCAGATAATCTGCGTTGACGTGCGCCGTAAATACGTCCCAGTCAAGCGCCTGGCCATCGCGTTGCAGTGCTTCACGCCAGTTCGACAAATCGATTCTGCCCTCGGCGAGCAGCATGCGCGACGATGTGGCTAAGGCGCGCACTCTGAAATCCAGGCTGAATTCTGCGCGCAAGCGATCTGCCTGGGCCGCGATCTGATCCAGCAATACAGACCCAACGTGTCCGGGCCCAACAAGACCAATGGACACGGTCTTGTTCGAAAGATAAAAACCCGAGTGCGCCACCCGCAGCGCGCGGGTTGCATCCGCGCGATCAATTACGGCCGAGATATTGCGCTCTGAAGAGCCCTGCGCGATTGCCTTCACACTGATGCCGGCGCTGCCGAAGGTACCGAAGAATTTCGCGGCAATGCCGGGCAGACCGGCCATCGCGTCGCCAACCACGGCGATGATACTGCAGTGATCCTGCACTTCGACACGCTGAATCAGTTTCTGTTCGAGTTCTGCTCTGAACGCCCGCCGCACGACTTTCTCGACCTCACCTGCATGCTGGCTCGGCACAGCGAAACAAATCGAGTGCTCAGAACTGGCCTGCGATATCAGAATGACGGAGATGCCCGCTTTGCGTAGCGCGCCGAACAGGCGATCAGCCGTGCCAGGCACGCCAATCATGCCCGCGCCTTCGAGGTTGACGAGCGCAACGTCATCTATAGACGTGACGCCCTTGATGCCCTGGGTGGGTTCGTGGTCGATGCCGATTCGCGAACCGCGGGCGGCCGGATTGAACGTATTCCGGATCCAGATCGGTATCGAGAATTCTATCGCCGGCGACATGGTCTGCGGATGAATGACCTCGGCGCCGAAATATGCGAGTTCCATGGCCTCGTTATAGGACAGGTCTTCGATGACCTGCGCGTCGGGCACGCGATTCGGATTCGCACTCATGACGCCGTCGACGTCGGTCCAGATAGTAATCGAGTCGGCCTTGAGCAACGCTCCGAGTATCGAAGCCGAGAAATCGCTGCCGTTGCGACCGAGGGTTGTCTGCAACCCGTCGCGATCCGAAGCAATAAATCCCGTGACCACAACGATACCTTTCTCGCGCCCGCCGAAAAGCCGGTCCACGTTGTTTTGCGTCACGTCCCGGACCACGGTCGGACCCATTTCGCCATGTTCGACAACGAGCAATTCACGCGCATCGACCCATCTGACGGGGCGCTCGCGGGTGTCGGCTACGACCCGTTGTTCAAGGTAAGCAGCGAGCAGCCTCGCCGACCAGATCTCTCCGAAGCCGGCCACGAGATCCCGGCTACGCTCCGCCGCCGACCCGACCAGCGAGACCGCATTCAGCACGTCGGTCGCATCGTCGATGTCCGCGTTGAATTGTGCGAGCAGTTCGGTGGCAACATCCGGCGATTCGATCAGATCGCGGACCGTTGCCTCGTAACGCACCGAGATCGCCTCAAGCCCGGTGGGAATATTATCGGCGGATTGCTCCGCAGCCTGCACGAGGCCAAGCAACGCATTGGTCATGCCGCCCATCGCGGACACGACGACGACCTGGCCCGCGTCCTGATGGCCGACCTCACCGTTCAGAAGAATGTCGGCAACCTGGCGAAAGCAAGTCGGGTCGGCCAGGCTCGTGCCGCCGAACTTATGTACCCGCCATCCTTTCCCTGCCATCGATCCGCGTCTCTGTGGGTGAGCTAAAGGCGCAATATGATACCCGTTCCCGTTGCAAATGCTTCATCGAATATCAATAATCCCGTGGGGTCCCGGGATACTGGAGCATGCCGAAAATCTTTATCGCCCCCGCCGATTTCGCCAGCGATCAGGCTCGCCTGGACCGCTCAGTAATCAATGCGGTCGAGCGTCGGTTGATCATCGATAATTTCAGTGACGCCACCTATCCAGAGCTCATCGACATCGAGCGCCGTGGGCGCGGCTTCTATGTCTGGGGGCTGAAGATGGATCCTGACAATATGGAATGCTGGTTCCAGATGGGGGTCGGGGATTTCGTCCTGATCAGCCAGAACGATGCCTATCGGCATTACGGCAAGGTACTCGGTCGCTACGAAAACAGCCGGGCCGCGACCGCGATCTGGGGTGAGCCCGAAAATCCGGACGACATCCGCGAACTCCTGTTCTTCCTGACCGAACCCATCTCTCTGAGCCTGCCGCACGACGAACTCGAGGATTACTTCGATCCGGGTTGCGATCAGTTTTGGCAGGTAAACGGCGAAATAGTGGAGCGAATCGAGGATGATTTCGAATCAGTCGAACGATTTTTCCGGCGCCGGCTTTTGAATACGAATGTCGGCGGACCCGTTGTCGACATGAGCGGCATCATTCGAATGACCGAGCAGGATCAGGAGAAGCTGAGGGCCTTCGATCCCGAGAACAGCAAGGTAGGCCGCGATCGCGCTGTCGAGACGATCATCCGCCGGCGCGGCAGGCCGGAGTTCCGCAAAAAGCTGCTCGAGGCCTATGACCACCAGTGCGCCATCACGAGCTGCAATGCGGCCGACGTCCTCGAAGCCACATATATCATTCCTTACCGCGGTGACTACACGCACGATCCGTCGAACGGAATCCTGCTCCGCGCTGACCTGCACACCTTATTCGATCTCGGCAAGATCGCCATCGATACCCGCACGATGACCGTCGTGATGGCGGACGATATTCTGGCTTCGAGCTATCGCATCCTCGTCAATCGACCGCTGCACTTTCCCGACGACGAGAGCCAACGGCCCAGCACCGAAGCACTGGATTTGCATCGGCGCCTGTCCGGGCTTTAAGGGCCATCATTAGTTCGATTTAATATTAAATATATATTATAATCTTTTGGTTTAATTAGTTTTTTAATAAGCTTATTCTCGCCATGCATATGACGCACGACGAATTCCTGGCCTGGCCGCAGAAAGCCGTCACCCTGCTGGGCATGTCCGGCGTCGGCAAGACTCACCTCGCGAACCGGCTGCCCAAGACGAGTTGGTTTCACTATTCCGGGGACTACCGGATCGGCACCAAATACCTGGCCGAACCGATACTGGACAATATCAAGCGCCAAGCCATGCAGGTCGATTTCCTGCGTGACCTGTTGCGCAGCGATTCGATTTACATCGCCAATAACATCAGCGTCCACAACCTCGAACCGGTATCGACGTTTCTAGGCAAGGTCGGTCGAACCGACCTGGGGGGGCTCGATCTTGACGACTTCAAACGCCGGCAGCACCTGCATCTCGAAGCCGAGGCAGCGGCCATGTGCGACGTCGAGGAATTCATCGAGAAGGCCCATACCCTTTACGGCTATGCCCATTTCCTGAACGACGCCGGCGGCAGCATTTGCGAACTGCCCGAGGGCGATGCCCTCAGGGCGCTGCACGAAAATACCCTCATTCTCTACCTCCGCGCGGGGCCGGAAATGGAAAAAGAACTGATTCGCAGGGCCATATCGGATCCCAAGCCGATGTATTACGGCGAGCCTTTCCTCGACGCCAGGCTCAAGGAGTTCCTGGCTCAGGAGGGACTGCAGTCAGCCAATGAAATCGAGCCGGACCACTTCGTCAAATGGATCTTTCCGAAACTGCTCGAGCACCGCAAGCCGATGTATCAGGCGCTGGCCGACCAGTATGGCTATACCGTCGATGCAAGCAAAATACAGCAGGTGAACGGCGAGGTGGAATTCCTGGAGCTTATTGCGGATGCCATCGATTCCTGAAAAGAATCGCGTTGAAGTACTCGGTAAATTTATGGCCTACGTGGAAATGGGCGCCGGCAGCCCGGTCATTTTCCTACATGGTAATCCAACCTCGTCGTATCTCTGGCGCGACGTGATGCCACACCTCGCCGGTCAGGCGCGCTGCATCGCGCCCGATCTGATCGGGATGGGCGATTCGGACAAACTTGATGGCCCGGATCCGAAACGCTACCGCTATGCCGTGCATCGCCAGTTTCTGGATGCGGCGTTGGACGCGCTGCATATCGATGAAAAGGTCACGCTGGTTCTGCACGACTGGGGCTCGGCGCTTGGATTCGACTGGGCCGAAAGACACCCGGATCGCATTGCCGGAATCACCTATATGGAGGCTATCGTGCAGCCTCTGACCTGGGACGAGTGGCCGGCACCCAGCCGCCCGCTTTTCGAGGCCTTGCGATCGGAAGCCGGAGAGGCGCTGATTCTCCAAAAAAATGTTTTTATCGAACGGATCTTGACGGCATCGATTCAACGCGAACTGACCGACGCGGAACTCGGCGAGTACCGGCGGCCTTTCCTGGAACCGGGAGAAGACCGTAGAGCCATGCTGAGTTGGCCGCGTTCACTGCCGATTGACGGGGAACCAAGAAACGTCGTCGAAATCGTCAGGAATTATTCCGAATGGATGGCCTGCAACAAGATTCCAAAACTGTTTATCAACGCCGACCCAGGCGCAATACTGGTCGGGAAACAGCGCGAATTCTGTCGCGGCTGGGCCAACCAGACCGAGGTCACGGTACCGGGCATTCATTTCATCCAGGAGGATTCCGCCCGGGAAATCGGCAATGCCATCGCATCGTGGCACCAAACGCTGCCATGACGGCGAGCGCCATAGACGATAGAATCGCGCTTCGGTATGTTGCATACTTATAAAGAAATCGACCGATGAAAATCACCCGCCTGTTCATCACAGTAGCCGCCGCAGGCTCGTTATGCGGCACCATAAATACCGTCATGGCCCAGCAGGAGCGCGACGTCATCGAAGTGATGAAATCCCAGATTGCCACTCAGCGCCAGGCGCTCGTGGTTGAAAATCTGCAGCTAACAGCTGAGGAGAGCGAGGCATTCTGGCCCGTCTACCGCAAGTACGCGGCCGAACGCGATGGACTTGTCGATCGGCGCATTACGCTCCTCAAGGAGTTTCGCGATAATTTCGACGGGCTGAGCGATGATGAGGCCAAGACATTGCTCGACGATTTCATGAAACTGCAGGACGATATCCTGCGCCTGCAGAAGAAGTACCTGAGCAACTTCCGCAAGGTCCTTTCCGAAAAGAAGACCCTGCGTTATTTTCAGATCGAGAACAAGATGGATACGATCATCGAGTATGACCTCGCCCAGGTCGTACCCCTCGCTGAATAGCCTGCGATCCTAATCGTCGGAGACTTCGGGCGTCTCCGGTGCGCCGCCGCGCCGCTTTTTGATCATTGTCCAGACTTTCACAATGACGATCGCCCAGAGAAAACTGTTCGCGATATAGAAAAACCAGATCATACCGCTGTCGTTCCCTACCACGACCTGGCCTAACTGACGCCCGGGTATCGTGATAACTCTCGCGACAGTCCTGAAAATCCATTCCATCGCCGGGATTTCGCCACCGCGCAGTGCGCCCAAACCGATGAAGGAAATAACCGTTGCAACAAAGTGAATAATCGCAACGTTAATGATTTTTTCCATACCCCCCCCCGAGGCTCAGTGCACCTGAAAGTCAGATGAACGGGATTATCGCACCGCGTGGCCGCCCGCCAGGAAAATTTGATACTGGGTCGCGTTAACGGCAGGTTATTCGACGCGAGCGACAGTGACCGAATCCGGGCAATGGTTGCCGCGCCAGCGCCAACCCGTGACGTAGCCCGACGGATCGACGGCCAGCATTCTGACACACGCCGGCCGCGGCCGGAGCGCCTGTCCGGTTAGTTCCGTCACTGCGTCGGATTGGGAACGGGCCAGGCCGGGGTTACCCCAGGAACATAACTGTTGGCCGCCCACGTCCTCGCATACGTATGGCGCGCCCCAAGCCGATGACACTTCACCGATATGGCTACCCTGCCACGATGCCAGATCTTCGCTAAAGTGGCTTCCGGTGCAGCCGGCACACAGCACCAGCAGTGCCGCGATCAGCTTGTGGGTCCCTGACATGTCAGCGAACATTACGTGTTCTCCGCCGCGCCCGGGCAAAAATCCCAGGCTGTATTTAACACAACGTAGCGTGACGGCACTTACAAAACTGTGATCCGGTTCGAATTTGAGTTCACTAATCGGAAATTGTAGAGTCCCTGCCATCAGCCTCCCGGTTCGGCTAGACTGAAAATCCGGGCTTAATTAAGAACAATCCTTTTCAATCCATAATCTCGGGCCAAGTCAGAAAAATATGAGTCGCTCCCCAGCCGCACGTCCATTGGATGGTTTCCGAATCGTCGAAGTTGGTCAGTTGCTGGCCGGGCCTTTTGTCGGCTGCATGCTGGGCTATTACGGTGCCGAGGTCATCAAGGTCGAAGCGCCCGGCGACGGTGATCCGATTCGAAAATGGCGGGTTCTCGATGAGAATGGCACTTCCTATTGGTGGCGCAGTCTCGGCCGCAACAAGAAGTGCATTACCGCTAATCTGCGCACAGAGGAAGGACGCGATATCGTGCGCCGGCTCGCTGAAAAAGCAGACGCTATCGTGGAAAACTTCAGGCCCGGAACGATGGAGAAATGGGGGCTCGGGCCCGAAGATCTGCAAGCCGCCAACCCGGGCCTGATTTACGCGCGCATCTCAGGATACGGCCAGACTGGGCCCTATGCCTCGCGGCCCGGTTTCGCATCCGTCTGCGAAGGCATCGGCGGATTCCGCTATGTCAACGGATTCCCGGATCAAGCGCCGGTCAGGCCTAATCTCAGCATCGGCGACACGCTCGCTGGTTTGCATACAGCACTCGGCATCGTCATGGCCTGCGTACATCGTGCCAAGCATCCCGAGGGTCGCGGGCAAATCATCGACACGGCACTCTACGAAGCCGTCTTCAATCTGCTCGAAGGCGTCGTCCCGGAGTACGACGGTGCCGGCGTAATCCGGGAACCGTCCGGCTCCACGCTGACCGGTATCGTGCCAACCAACACCTATCGGTGCAAAGACGGCAAGTTCATCATCATTGGAGCGAATGGCGACTCGATCTTCAAACGGCTCGCTGAACAGATGGGACGCACCGAGATGGCAAACGACCCGAGATTTGCCGATAACGCCGGGCGCGTCGAGCACGAGACAGAAATCGACGATGCGATCACCGCATGGACCGGCGCGCTGACGTCGGGACAGGCTCTGGCCGAACTGGATGAGGCGCGGGTGCCATCAGGCCCGATATACAGCGTTGTCGACATGTTCGCCGACGAGCATTTCAATGCCCGCGGCCTGTTCGAGGAAGTCGAAGTGAACGGCAAGCCGCTCAAGATTCCAGCGATGATACCAAAATTGAGCGAAACACCGGGCCGAACCGACTGGCCGGGAGCGGAAGTCGGCGCGTTCAACGAGGAGATTCTCGGCGGGTGGCTCGGTTTCTCCGCCGATGAACTGGCCCGAATGCGCGATCAGGGCATCATCTGACGCTCTATGAACCGCAGTCCGACGCCGGTCTCATGCGATGTTCAGCAAATCCGGCAGCAACGCGATTTCCGCCAGCAAGCGGTGCGCACCCGCCGCCGACAGGCTCGCCGAATCACCGGCACCGCTTAACACGGCGATCGACATGACCCCAGCCGCCAGGCTGGCCTGAACGTCGATCCGTGAATCACCGACGTAAACGGTCTTCTGCGCGGTCACCCCCATCCTTTTCATGCATTCGATCAGGCCAGCCGGATCCGGTTTGAACTTTTCCACATCGCGTCGCGTCACGATGACTTCGAATCGATCGAGCAATCCCGCCTTCTCAAGGCACGGTAGAGACTCGCCATCGGATCCCGTGAATATACCGAGCCGAACGCCGGCATCGGCCAGTCGCTCGAGTACACCGGTCAGACCCGGCAAGGTGTGCACGTGCGCATCCCTGACGGCAGGCCAATGCCGCATGGTCTCGTCGCGGAGTTTGGCAATGAAGGCCGGATCGCGAGGCTGGCCCGCCGGGATGATGAAGTCCCAGAACGGTTGGTTCATGTTCAGAGACTGCCTGACGGCCTCGTAGGTCACTTCGTACCCGTAGGGCGCCGTCGCCCGGCTCGCGGCAATCCGATAACCTTCGAGCGAATTCAGTAACGTGCCGTCGACATCAAAAATGACTGCGTTGACCGGGCGGGCCACCTCGCCTGCGATTTCCAGCTGATCGCCGTCACGCAGGTCTAACTGTTCGCGCAACGACACGGCCGCAACCACTTCAACCTGCTCATCGGCGTAACCGGGCACATCCGGCAGAATGACGACGCCCGGGATCGCATCGCGAAGGCGCACGGGGTAAAGCGTCGCGTCACAAGCGGCCGGATCTTCCGAGCGTACAGGGTGCCCGGGCTGCGATTTCACGGTCCGCCAGGCGGCGAGGTTTTCGGCATCTTCGAGGATAATGTTCAGCGTCCCGGGATAAGGGTCGATACCGCATAAAGACATGAACTGCTTTTTTGCCCAGTCGAGTTGAGAAAACCCAGCGCCCTGCCCGACGCCAGTTACGACTCGCCCGACGACGGACCATGGTTTAATGTCGCGATTCGCCATTGCCCGGCATTTTGCCCAGCGGATAACGCGGCATGCAAGGCGAGTGGCCGACCATTGAAATGCCTGAAACAAGCCCGCGGGCCGACGGGCGCAATTTAAAAGCGGCGTGGCGTGGCGACTGCCGACTAATAGAAATTAGATAAATATAGTCTCGTTACACAATGTTTTTAAAAGGATTATATGGATAGTATCGATTTCGGCTTCAGGTTCATCGAGGACCTCGTGGCCCGGAGCGAGGCCCGGGTCGTATTCGAAGAGCACCTGAGCGCCTCCGGCGGGCCGCACCTCGAACTGCGGAACATCGAGGACCCCGGTGCCGATGCCGGGTATTTGCGGCTCTGGGCCGCGTCCGGAAACAACCTGCTCGACCGCATGATTCATTTCCGACTCCAGAGCGACCCCGTCGATACGCAGTTGTTTTTTCTGTTTGGCCGGGCCGAGACGCCGATGCCACATTTCCACGCCCAGGTGGTGCAGTTTTCGCCCGACGCGTGTGTATTCAATGCCGACTGGTTACCCCGGCTCGATCCGGTAGAGTATCCGGATTATTTCACGGAAGTGTTCACGGCGCTGAACAAGCCCTATTGGCAAGCGATCAACGATCGCAAAAACATCTGCGCGCTGGCCCCGGCGGCCCCGGCCGTTGCAGCGTTCCTTGCACCCTGGAGTATCGGCGCCGGCCGGCCCACGGATCGGGCGGAACTCGACCGAGTCGGCCCGAATATCATCGCCTTTCTGGAGCACAGCCTCGACCTCGCGCAGGAACTGAAATACATCGGACCAAGCGGCGAAGTATTGCGCGAGCGTGACAGCAAACACCTCGACTGCTTTTTTGACGACAAACTCGACCCACGTGCCTGGAAGGGTGTCTATAAAGTCATCGGTGAAGATATGGGTCGCCGGATCAAGGACATATTCAAGACCGGGTTACGCTAAGCTTTTTTTCGACGGGAGATTAACGATGAAAATTGCCATTATCGGCGCCGCCTACACTGGCAAGGAAGCCGCCCGCTACCTGAAGAGCAAGGGCCACACCATCAGTGTAACGACGACGAAGGAAGACCGGGTCGCCGAACTCGAGTCCGTATCCGACAGAGTCGTGGTCATGCGTGGCAACGACCGCACGAAAATGCGCGAACTCATCGCGGGGCAAGATGCCGTGCTGATGACGGTCGCCGGCGGCATGGTCGAAAAAGACGGCAAGTTCATCATGGACCCGGATCTTTATCGCGACACTTACTGCGGCACGGCCGAATGCCTCGTCGAATGTCTCGACGTCGCCGAAGGCCTGCAAAAGATCGTGTTCACGGGCTCATGGAGCGTATACGGCAACGCGGGTGGCGCGGAGCACGTCGATGAAGACACGCCGGCGACGCCGGCCGGGCCGTTCCAGCAGGTTTACGCCGACACGGAAAACACGCTGTTGGCGGCCGAGACCGACACGCTCAAGGTCTGTATTTATCGCACGGGCACGATTTATGGGCCGAACTCAGGTTTCATGCCGCGCGAGACGAAGGCCGCGACGCTGCCGCTCGCGGGCCAGTCGGTGCCGTTCGATGGCCAATCGCCCGCGACCATCATTCATCGTGACGACGTCGTGCGCGCCCTCGAGTTTGCCGTCGATAATCATTTTTCAGGAATCTACAACCTCGTCAACGATATCAGCGAAACCAAAGCGAAATATTTCGGGGCCATCCTCGAGGAAGCGGGCGCCGAACCCATTACCTGGCTTGGCAACGGCACGGGACCGAAGAATTTGTCAAACCAAAAGATCAAGGACGCAGGCTTTGTATTTCTCGATCCACGCCATGAGCACGACGGCGAATCGCTACTCTAGTCGAAGTATTCGCTCCATTTGCTGTCGACAAGATCGAACGCCTCGCTGGCCTGCTGTTCCATGACGGTGCGGTTATCCAATGGATATTCCTCCGGTCCGCCCTCAGCCGGCAGCTGGCGCGTCGCATCGATAACGATTTTGCTGCTCAGAAAATTCCTGTGCGTGCTCGGATCGAGCAGGAAATGAAATGACTGCTTGATGATCAGGCTCGCCGGGTCAGGTTGCCAGCGAGTCGCGACAACTTGCATAACCCGGGTCAGGTCCGTGGGGTCGACGTCCTTATCGACGACGATCACGACTTTCTTGTGAAAACCGGTCATGCGGTAGCCGAGCACGGCCATGCCGGCCTCGATGCCCTCACCCGGAAGACGCTTGTCGATGCACGCGATAACCATCGGCGGGATAGCCGGTGGCGTATGCAGCCGGAGCAGGCCGGGCAGAATCTCTTTCAGGCGCGCAAAGGGTCCGACTTCCCACGGTAATGTCAGGTAGGCGCCGCCGATCCCGGGCCAGATGTTATAGACCCAGGGATTTTCTCGATGCGTGATCGTTTCGATTTCGATGCCATAGGTGTTTTTCTTGGCGCCGATATACCCGAGCATTTCGCCGTAGGGACCTTCCCATTCACGTTCGACCGGGATAAAGCCCTCGAGGATGAATTCGGCCTCGGCCGGTACGAGCAAGTCATTTGTTTCGCTCTTGACGAGGACCACCGGCTTGCCGCGAAATCCGCCGGCGATCGCGAATTCGTCCTCTCCGGGCCCGGCCAAGCGCGTGCTGCTCATCATCCACGACACCGGGTCGATGCCAATAGCCACCGACACGGGCACCTTTTTTTCCCCGCGCTTGATGGCGCGCTGCACATGCGCGTAGGCGTGGCTCTGCGGACTCAGGTCCAGACCCACCTTACGCGGCCCTTTGATCATCATGCGATGGGTACCGACATTGCGTCCGAGTTCGGGGTCATTGGTGATCACGGCGCCGGTACTGATGTACTGGCCGCCGTCCGCAGGATTATTCCTGATCCATGGGAACTCCATCAGGTCGGCCTGCTCGCCATGGAGGATGACTTCCTTGCACGGCGCATCGGATGCATCGACGGTCACCGGATCGATGGTCGCCCAGCGATGGTTGCCATCGAGGAAACTCATGATGCGGGCGACCGACGCCTCGTACATCTGGCTTTCGTTGTTCTGAACAGGTTCGAGGCCGAGCGATAACGCCACGGTCCAATAATTATTCAAAACGTTGGCAACGACGGGTGTTTCGTACCAGCGCTCGTTGATTTTGGTGCGCTCGACAATAAATGCCGGGGCGCTCGCTTTGAACCGGTCGTCGAGCCTGTAGCCGAAGGCCGTCATCTCATACTGGTCCTGATCCATCTGCGCGATGCGCAAAAGATTTTCGCGAGCTTCCATCTCGGCGATGTAGTCGCGCAGGGAGTCAAAAGTCTGCATGGTCATATCCTGAGTGTGACACGAGCCTTGATTCTAACGCGTCCCTGTTACACTGCAGTAAAACAAGGAGAAAAAATGTCGTCAACGCCCTACTCCGTTGTGGATGACAGCGCCCGGAAACTCGGTGGTCTCTGGCTCATGCCCGGAATCACGCCCGCGAACGGGCTGTCTTATTTCACGACTGCATTCCTCATGATCCCAATGCTGGCGGCGTTCAGCATGCTGCAACCGATCATGCTTAAGGTCGTCGGCATCGAACGCGCGATACAGGGCACGCTCAGCGGCGACCTCGTGTTCTGGCAGGAATGCATCGTCCTCTGCATCGTGCCAATGGTTGGCGCGCTTGCCGACAAGTTCGGCCGCCGACCGGTCATTTTGCTCGGCATCGCATTGCTGAGCATCGCCTACGCACTCTACCCGTTCGCAGACAGCGTTTTCATGATGTACGCCTATCGCACGGTTTTCGGATTCGGACTGGCTGCGTTCGCGACGACGATCACGATCGTCAATACGGACTATGTGCAGGATCGCAGCCGCGGTAAATGGGTCGCCATCGCGAGTTTCTCCCAAGGAACCGGAATTTTCATCGTGAGCCAGTTGTTGCGATGGCTACCTAACGAACTCGCCGGGCAGGGTCTGTCGGCGGGCGAGATTGCCAATGCGTTGTTTTGGGCCTGCACCGGCATTTGCGTGCTGGCCTTCTGTATCGCCGCGATCGGCCTGAGCCACAATAAACCGCCGGAAGCGCGCGAGAAAGATCCTCTGTTGGTCCTGATCCGCCTGGGGATGCAGGCGGCGCGTGAAAACAGCCGCGTTGCGCTGGCCTATGGCTGCGCGTTCGCAGCCCGCGGTGACGTACTCGTCGTCGGCACCTTCACGTTCCTGTGGACTCAGCAGGGCGCAGAGGATCTCGGTCTCGGTCTCGGTGACGGTTTCCGGCGCGGGGGCATCATCATGGGCGTCATCCAGTTCTCAGCGCTGGCCTGGGCGCTCGTCATGGGCTTCATTCTCGACAAAGTCGACCGCGCGACGGGCGTAATCATCGCCTTTACGCTGTCGGCGATTGGTTACACGAGTTTCGGACTTGTCGGCGACCCGTTCTCGAACAGCATTTTCCTGCCCGCTGTCGTGCTCGGCATGGGTGAATCGAGCACGATCATCGCCGGCAACGCGCTGATCGGGCAAAGCGCGTCGCCGTCGATACGTGGCGCGGTGCTCGGAGTGTTCGCCCTGTGCGGCGCGATGGGCATTCTCGCCGCCACCTCGCTCGGCGGCCGGCTGTTCGACCTGTGGATGCCGGGCGGCCCGTTCGTGCAAATGGGCGTTATCAACACCCTCATCCTCGCGGCAGCGATCATCGTTCGGCGGCGCACGGGAAAACAATAAGGAAATGGGGTCAGACCCCATTTCCTTACTCGTGTGGGTGTTGATCCATCGCGATTCGGATTCGGCGGCCCCAGGCATCGAATAGCTTACCGACGTTTTCCTTACGCGTGAAATCGGTGTTTTTCTGATAATCGCGACCGACTTCCTGCGGGCCCTCGTAAATGGCGAGCAGCTCGCCGGTCTGCGCATCACGCGTCTCGGCATGGATTATCATTTCGCCCGAACCCCTCGTCACAACTTTATCTTTTTGCTCCGCGTAGGGCATGAAACTCACAACCTTAACGTAGAGTTCGAGCACGCCATCGCCCGGTTCGCTGACAAGCGCATGCCCTCCGTTGCCGCTGATCTGCTCCCTCATTGAAGCCATGAATGCCTCCTGCAGGCGTTTGGCATTTTTTTCGGAAACCTCCCAACGGAACGGCTTGTCCGCCAGCCAGGGCGGCGGCAAGATTTTGGCCTCGGAGAGATCGAGATCCCTGACGAGCAATCGCGTGTACTGCGAGTAGTCGGTGCCGGGACGCTCATACTCTACATTCAATGGCGCACTGAATTCCGCGATTTCATCTGCATGAATGCTGATCGCCAGGATTCCGGACATCAATCCCACCGCCAATGCCAGGCTGTCAAAATACTGTGTCTTATGCATTATCAACGGTTCTCCAAAGAGACAATTCGAGGGGCCTGTCGTTTATCCTAACATCGAACATGCCCCGCTCACTGCGAGACGCCGAGGTCATCGATCAACAGGTGCCTGTATTGTCGGATCCGCGAATCCCATCCAAAGCTGGATGTGATTGCCTGAGTCCGATCGACAATCCGATCAATCTCTTCAGTTTGCGTATCCAGTAATTTCCGCAGTAAGCCAGTGAATTCGGCCACGCAATAAGGGTCATCCAGCAGATGAATCCTCACGCGTAAGTCTTTCCACTCGGGCAACAACTCGATATTCGTCGCCTTACTCGCAATCACGATCTTGCCCATAAATAGGGCCTCCAGTAAGGCAACCGGAAGGCCTTCTATATCGCCCTTCGAAGGGCAGGACGGAAACACCAGAAATCTTGTCTGCCGGAAAAGTTGCTCCTTGCGTTCCCGAGACACATGACCGATGAACTCTATTCTCGAAATGTTACACAGATTCTTTAACGCCTGTTCCTCTTCCCCGCTTCCCGCAATCTGCGCCCTGAAGGAAATTCCGTCATCGTCTAAGGCGACAAGCGCCCGAATGAAAGCATCTATGCCTTTTTTCCTGGAAAGCCGGCCGATAAACGCGAAATCATATGAATAAGATCCGCCTCCCGCCCGCATCTGCTCCGAGATCCCATGAAACACGCCCATGGTCAGGGCGACGACTTTATCTTCGTACTCCGGGCGCTCCGTTGCCGAAAAATATTCGAGCGCTTCCCGGCGCAACATGGAGTTCTCGCAAATAAGTCGGACTGAAGATCGAATAATCGTTTTTGCCAGCATCGGCCCAAAAAGCGGGATCTTCCTGAACACCCGCAGGTCGGAAGAATAATTCTTGAGGCCATATGGCACACCATACATTCGATAAATAAGATGGGCGACAAAGCCCTGCGGCATGACCCAATGGGCGAAAATAAAATCGATCCCCTGCGCCTTCACCAGTTTCCGCGCCGCCAGGAATTCGCAGAACAAAAACGCGGGTAATTGAAAAATGAGCAGAAAATTCTTTCGAATATTGGGCAGAATCGCAGGGTAAGCCAATTTCTGGTGAGTAGCCGGCCACCAGTATCGAAAACGCCTGACGGTTACGCCATCGATCGTTTCGTCCGCTTTGGCCTTGGCGTCATGCGGAGCCAAGACAAAAACCTTGTCTCCAGTGAATTTATCTTGCCATGAGAGCGCCTGCTCCAGGACGAATGGCGCCTGCCCGTCATCGATATACCTTGGAAGAGTCGAAGTAATGAATAAAATATTCACGTATGAGTGGCGCTATCGGGAATCAGAAATCGTTTGACTTCAATCAGCATAGAGATTTTCAGCGTTGCTGCAAAGCCTGCTACGATATAGATCGATCATGCAAACCTCTGATTTAACTCCGCGGGAATACTGGGAACAGGTCAAAGCAAACCCGAATCGGGCCAAGTTCGGTTTCGGCGCCAAGGCGGTCATTATCAATATCGACCTGCAACGCGCCTATACGGATACCAAGAAGTTCAAGACCGCGTACGAAACCCACCCGCAACAACTCGAATTTGTGAACGAATTGTCGCGTATCGCGCGCTCACGAGGCATGCCCGTGATCTGGACCTATGTGGCCTACATGGACAATGCGGACGACGCCGGCGCGTGGGGAACGCGGAGCAATACGCCCGATTCACTGCAAAACATAAAAGTTGGCTCGGAGCGGGCCGAACTCGATCCGCGACTCGAAGTGGATCGTGACAAGGACGCCGTCATCAATAAGCGCATGGCGAGCGTATTCCACGAATCGCCGGTACAATCCCTGCTCGTCTGGCACCAGGTCGACACCGTGATTCTTACGGGCGGCAGCACGTCGGGATGCGTGCGCGCGAGCGCCGTCGATGCGCTGTCGCGCGGCTACCGAACAATCGTTCCGGAAGAATGCGTTGCGGACAAGCACGAGATTCCACATTTTGCGAATCTTTGCGACATGATGTTGAAATACGCTGACGTCGAATCCTATGAATCGGTACGCCGGTGGCTCGAGGCGCATCCCGGCTGCTGAGGCCGACACAGACAGAAATTCGCTTATGCCAACCGTATTGATCACGGGCGCGAACCGGCTCAATACGCATTCCCAACGAGTGGAATAATGTTTCCGGCGATCAAGGCCTGCTTCGTGATCATGCACCACAGGATGTAAATCACCATGACAGTGCCGAAATTTCCCCGGATCGCGCCGCTCAGCACACCGTGCCGCGGGTCGGCCGAGTGACGATTGCGGCCATAGCGAATCACATCGGGCACGATACTGATCCCGGCCATGAGCCAGAAAGCGAAATAAGCGTCCCAGGCCCACGGATTCGCGTGCAACCCACCGTAGTATTCCATCAGGAAGAGCCCGGCGAGTGGCGAGACGATTGACATCGGCAAGGTGATCCCGAGCGCCAGCTGGCGCAGGAACCCCCTCGCCCAGACACCGGTTTCGGTCGGTTGGGTCATGCGGATGCGCATGGCCCAGATGTTGCTGAACAAGGTATGCCCAACGAACAGGAAACCGGAAAATTCGTGGATTACGAGCAAACTTACCCGGCTCAGGATGACCGGCATGTGGAAATCGACAAACAATGGTATGGCCGTCACCGTCATGATGACGCCAAAAACAACATACCAGAAATATTTCCACGGATCGGCATCCGTCAGCGCCACGGCTTCACTGGTATTCATCGACTGTCTTTCTCAACTATTTCATTGATCGAATATTTTGCCCGGATTCAAAATCCCGTTCGGATCCAGAGCCTTTTTTAGCCTTCTCATCAGAGCAATCTCCGCATCACTCCGGCACCAGGATAGATAGGCTTTCTTTTCGATGCCGATGCCGTGTTCGGCCGAAACCGAACCACCGATTTCGCCCAGCGGTCCGTATATGATCCGTTCGACGGCCTCTCGGGCCTCGCCTGACGGCGGCCCCGCGGAAACACCGAGATGAATATTGCCATCGCCGAGATGGCCGAATACAAACAGTCGCTGTTCCGGCCACGCTTCGGTGAGACACTTACGCACGCCTTCCACGTAGGACTCCATGTCGCGCACCGGGAGACTGACATCGAACAAAAATATCGGCTCTATTTCGAGTAGTCGGACAACGTCGTCCCGAATGGCCCAAATCGCATTTCGTTCGGCCTGCGATTTGGCGATGACGGCCTCGGCGATCAGATTTCGCCGCGCCGCTTCCGCGAGTACGGATTCGAAACGCTCCGCGTCGCGCATCTGATCGCTGCCGAGCGCCTCGACCAGAGCGTAAAACGGAAACACGCCTGGCAACGGTGCCTGTGTCGACTCGCCCGCGACGAGCGCGTAGTAATCCTGCCAGAGAACCTCGTAGGCACTGAGCGTACCGCCCAGAGCGCCGTCGACAAAGCCGAGTAATCCCGTGACCTGCGTGAAATCGGTCAGGGCGACGAACGCGGTCGACTGGCTTCGCGGTTCCTGAAACAGCCGCAACACCAGACGGGTGATGACCCCGAGCGTGCCCTCGGCGCCGATAAACAGTTGTTTCAGGTCATACCCCGCGTTGTTCTTCAACATGTGATTCATCGCGGACACGACCGTGCCGTCAGCCATTACGGCTTCGAGTCCGAGAATGAGCGGCCTGATCATGCCGTAGCGGATGACTCGGTTACCCCCCGCATTCGTGGCGGCATTGCCACCGATCGTTGCCGTGCCGCGTGCCCCGAGATCCAGAGGGAACAATAGTGCATGATCCGCAGCTGCCTTCTGCACCGTCTCGAGTGGCGTGCCGGCCCATACGGTCATCGTGCGCCCGACGACATCCACTTCCTCAATACCGTGCATCCGCTCGAGCGACAGCACCAGGTCATCCACGCCCGCGCGGGCGCCGTCGACCACACCGGTGAGCCCCCCGTGTGTCACGACCGGTTGCCCGGCTCGACTGCAAATCGCGAGCGTTCGCGAAACACCGTCGGTATCTACCGGCCGCACGAGGATACGGGCCGCCAACCGCTCTTCCGGACCCCATATGCCGGCGCTGCGATCCTGCACGTCGTCGCCGATGAGCACCGCCGCTTCGCCGAGCGCATCGCACAACTCGGCCAGGAGGCGCCGCCTGCCGGGCGAATTTTCCCGTGTCGACATATATCGAATCCAGATTAGATAATTCTTATTATTATCTGTTTTTAGATTATTTTTTAAACTATAATCGCTAAATCTTGGGGCAGAATCGTTGCATTCCAGCTTAGCCAAACGGGCACCAGGCGAGACCGCCCGCCCGCCACGAATGCCCTGTCCGTGGTCATGCGGCACCATGTCGTTTAGCGTTCGGCAGCACAAGAAAATAGAATAGCGCAATCTGTCCAATCGCATAGCCGACCTGAAACCAAGGAGACCATCGAGTGCATGATTTTCGATCCTTTATAGACCTGCTCGAAGAACAGGGTGAACTCGACCGCATCGCCCGCGAAGTCGAACCGAAACAGGAACTTGCCGGCGTCATGTCCAAGATCGAGGGGTTGCGCCGCGCCTATTTCTTCGAACAGGTGACGGGGGCCAAATTCCCGGTCGTCGGCGGGCTCTATAACAAACTCGAGCGCTTCGGCATGGCACTTGGCCACGATTTCTCGACGCCCTTCACACCCGAGGAATTCGATGCGCGCATCGAAGCCGCCAAGGCGAATCCGGTCGGCCCGAAAACCGTCGACAGCGGCCCCGTAAAGGAAGTCGTCATCAGCGGCGCCGATGTGAATCTCGCCGACTTGCCGGTCGCGACTTTTTTCGAGCTCGACAGCGGCCCGTTCATTACGGCCGCCGTCGGTATCGCCCGCGACCCGGAATCGGGAATTCAGAACATCGGTGTCTACCGTACGCTGATCATCGGCCGGAACCTATTCGTCATCAACGCCAGTTCCCTGAGCGATCTGCGGCGCATTTATGCGAGCTGGGAAGCCCGCGATGAACCCATGCCGATCGCACTGGCGCTCGGTGTCGTGCCCGCCATGCAGATTGCCGGCGCCTGCAAGCTCGCGCCGAATGAATGCGAATTCGAAGTCGCCGGCGGACTCCAAGGCGCCCCGATTGATCTCGTGCGCTGCGAAGACAGCGACCTGCTCGTGCCGGCGAATGCCGAATTCATCATCGAGGGCACGGTCGATTTCTCTAACCGCGTATCGAATTTACTCGGCGAATTCGCCGGACAGTACGGTCCTGAAACCGCACCAGTCACGACCGTCAACACGATTACCCACCGCCGGAACCCGGTGTTTTATTCGATCCTGGCCGGCAGAAACCCGGAGCACAATACCTTGGGCAGTGTCGTCACATTCGGTATCCAGCGCAGCATAATCGCCGCACTGAAGGAAGCGATACCGGAAATCAAAGAGATCAGCGTGAATTCGAATCCCGGCATGGGCACCTTGGCGCACATCACGATTTCGATCGAAAAGAAATCCGATAAGCAACCGCGCGAAATTATCGAGAAGGCTTTCGCGGCCGGCGGAGCCTTTTTCCCCGTGAGCCGGATCACGAAGCGTGTAATCGTGGTTGACGAGGACATCAACGTACACGACCTGGCCGACGTCGAATGGGCGATCTGGACCCGTGCCGCGGATGCCTCCAAGCACATCGTCCTCCCCAATATGCAGAGCTGGGAGCTGGAGCGTGCCGCCAAGGAAGGTATGAAGTCCGTGCGCATCGGCATCGATGCAACCATGGACCTCGAGGATGTCGACAAGCTGATCCGGCCGATCATACCGGGCGCCGACGAAATCAAGCTGGAGGACTATCTGAGAGATGATTGAGCCCTATATGGCGGTGGCATTACAGACGACGGTCCGCCACGTCACAACCCGCGCCGCGGTCGAAAAAAATCTTAAACATATCGGCGATATGATCGATCTGGTCCAGCACATATGTTCACTGGAACTGCCCGTGCGCCTGATCGCGCTCGGCGAAGGTGCTATTCAGGGCTTCGTCGACGAGATTCTGGACATGGGACAGGCCGAATATACCGAAGTCATGGCGGCCGACATGCCCGGCTGGGAAACGGAAGCGCTCGGCGAAAAGGCCAAACAGCATGGCTGCTACATCATCGCGACGCTGAAGACCAAGAATCCGAAATTCCCCAATCGCTTCTTTAATACCATATTCATCGTCGGCCCCGATGGCAAGGTCTGCTACCAGCATCAGAAAAACATCGTGTTGCACGTCGAACACTCCACGACGCCGCACGACGTCTACGATGAATGGATCGCCGAGCACGGCGATTCACTCGAAACGTTCTTCCCGGTCGCGAAAACGGAGATCGGTAACATCGCCGGCAGTGTGGGCGTCGAAGGTGCGTTTCCGGAGAGCTATCGCGCGTTCGCGATGAACGGCGCCGAAATTCTCTATCGCGCCTCCCTGCCCGAACCCTGGGTCTCGCGCGAAATTTTCGAGGTTCAGAATCGGGCCCGGGCCATGGACAACACCTGTTACATGGTGGCGCCGAACACCGGGTCGCTGATCATGCCCGGCGAGGCCGGCGAGGCGCCGACAACGATCGGCGGCGCGCTCGGTGGCCGGTCATCAATCGTCGGCTACAAAGGCGAAGTCCTGGCGAGCAGCACTGTCGTCGATGACTGTTATATTTCGAGCGAGATCAATATCGAAGCGCTGCGCCACTACCGGGAGACGTCCCGATTCCAGAACTGGATTCCGTACCTGCGCACGGAAATCTTCGCCAAACTCTACTCTGAACCTCTGTGGCCCAAGAACCAGCCGCCGATGCAGCACGCCGACGCCGACAAGACATTCAGGAAAACGGTCGCCGTCCTGCAGAAGCGCGGAACCTTCACCAAGAGCAAAATTTAGGCGCTCAGGCGTCGACGCGTTGATCCCGCATCATTTCGAGGTCGTCGCAGAGCGCGCGCGTCTGCCGACAAGCTTCGGCGAACTCCTCGACCACCTCGCTTTCGTCCCGGCTCTCCAACGTGCCGCAGATACTCCTGGCGTTCCGGCAAACGGCGATAAATTGCTCATATGACGTGTCCTGTGTCGGGATCGTGCCGTTGGCGTCGGCATTGGCGATCAACTCCTCCCACAGGCTGTTCTGCCGTGTCACGAACTCGTCGATCTCCCCATCCTTCGCGCCGCCCGGCAACTCATTCCAGAATTTCATCTGCCGCTTCATCGTCTGGGTGATCGCGTTGGTCAGGTAGTCCATATGAAACTTCCAGTCCCCACGAATCTGGGAAAGATCGACACCACCTTCACTCATTTCTTCGCTCCTGTCATTTCCCGGCTGTCGCCGCCCGGTCGCCTCGAGTGGTTCGGCCTCCGTAGCGCCGGCTCATGGTAGTGCGCGGATATATCCCCCGCCCGGCCATGGCCGCGCTGTAAAGCACTTTGATTGTTACCGCCGCGGTTACTATAGTCCGCGGCAACTTCTATTGCACACGTGAGGATTGAAATATTGAGCCCACCTGAGACCTCCTCGCCCGAACCGGGCATCGTTGGCCTTCTGCTCGGCGTGCCCCGACACACGTACAAGGTATTCTTCATCTGCCTGATCGGCGTGACCTTTGCGAATCTCGACCATTCGCTGTTCTCGTTCGTGCTCACGGAAATTTCCGAGGAATTTGGCTGGTCGGTCGTCGATCGCGGCCGTTATATCGCGATTACCTTCGTGATTTCGGGCCTCATCGTGACACAGCTTGGGGTCCTGACGGACCGTTTCGGCCGCAAGAAAATGCTGCTCGGCGCGACGCTGCTGACGCCATTGTTCGTCAGTGCCCTGACCTGGGTACCGAATACGCTGAGCCTCGTGATCGCGCGGTCGCTCGGCTTCGCGGCGGCGGGTGCTCAATCACCGATTACAATCACGACCGTCATGGAAGAATCGCCCGCCCGGCTCCGCGGCCTGTTTTCGGGCGTGCTGCAAATCGGCTTCCCGATCGGTTTTTTCCTCGCCGCATTCCTCGTGCCGATCATCTATCAGGCCTGGGGGTGGCGCTACATTTTTCTACTGTCCCTGCTGTTCCTGCCCTATGCGTGGATCATCGCACGATACCTGCGGGAACCGGCCGCGTGGATCGCCGCGCGCGA
>Ga0114949_10000045_pt1 | contig 42050 bp, 41 predicted proteins | sample N074metaG_FD_83505 | JGI IMG/M metagenome (GOLD analysis project Ga0114949, IMG submission 83505) | Deep subsurface microbial communities from Kermadec Trench to uncover new lineages of life (NeLLi) - N074 metaG | ecosystem: Environmental > Aquatic > Marine > Ocean trench > Sediment | place...
CGCCAAATAAAAGGAGAAACTATGCCCCGAAAGTTCAAGGTGACCTGCTCGCGGTGCAACAAGAACCCACGAGCTAGCGTCAAGTCACACCGCTGCTTACCTTGCGAGCGCGAATACCATGCCGCTAACCTGGAGGCGAGGCGCGCTGCGAAGCGTCGCTGGTATCAGAAGAATAAGGAGCGATGTGCGCAGGCGCGAGAGGACCGCATCGCGTGGTGGACGAATCACAGCGCAGAGGCTCTAGAGAACATCAAGGCGCTGTACCAGCAGAGCCAGCGTGACTTGCCTAACGAGTATCACGTCGCCATGCGCCGACTCGAGCAGAGGCGACGACGCGCCCAACTAGCGCATCTAAACAGCTTGCCGCCGAAGCTGGCTAAGGCTGCCATACGGTGGCAGAAAGCGAACCTCGCGGGGTCGCGGCCTGAGGACTGCGTTAGAGAGCGCGAGTGGGCGTAACTGCTGCCAGGTATCGGAAGGAAGGACACATGAAACGTCCAACACTCTTGTCCAACATATGTATCATAACTAGCTGATTTTACTAGACTAATAGCCTATGGTGCCGGGAGAGAGACTTGAACTCTCACACTGTTGCCAGTACCGGATTTTGAGTCCGGCGCGTCTACCAATTCCGCCATCCCGGCATGAGATCGATCAATGATCTTCCGATCGCGAAGTGGCGGTAAGTTTGACACAGGATGCCGCCGTTCGTCATCGGCCCGGCCGCGCGCTCGACGCGTCCCGGGCCGCGGGCTTGAAGGCCGTGCGTGGCGTGGGATCCATGCCTCGATGACCATCGTGTGCAACCTTTTCCCGCCACCGCGCATCTAACGATCGAGAACATGGGAAAACACATGCCACAAGTGGACCCCGCCATCGTCGCGGGCGCCCAACGAGGGGACCGCGCCGCGCACGGGCGGCTGTTCGAGGTGTATTCGCCCATGGTCTACACGCTCGCGCGGCGGATCTTGGTCTCGGAGGCGTTGGCGGAGGACGCGTTGCAGGAGACCTTCGTTGAAGTCATTCGCAAGATCCAGGCCTATCGAGGTGACGCGGATGTCGGTTTTTGGATCAGACGCATCGCGATAAATAAATGCCTGATGCATCTACGCTCAAGCTGGACGTCCCGCCGCGTGGACTTCGACGTGACGGATACCCCATGTCCTCGCAGCGGCGGCCAGCAGGCCGATCGGCAGATCGCGCTGGAGTCGGCGCTGGCGAAACTCTCCGCGACGGCCAGGACGGTCGTCTGGCTGCACGACGTAGAGGGTTATACGCACAAGGAGATCGCCGGGTTCATGGGCAGGACGACGAGTTTTTCGAAATCGCAACTGGCGAGAGCCCACGAGCGGCTGCGAGGCTACTTGGAAGGCGATCCCACTGAGGACGGTTCACGGTTATGTACCCCAGTATTGAAAACTTGCTGAAGATCAGAGACGGCGAGCCGGTGGACGCGGACGCGCGAGCGTACGTCGACGCGGACCCGAGCGCGAGCTCGGAGTTAAGACGACTGCGGCAGACCCAACAGGCGTTGCAGGATCTGCCGGGTTTCGAGCCACCGGCCGGCGCCTGGGAACGCGTGACGCTAGCGGCCGAAGAAGACGCGGCGCGCCGACCTGGTCGCGCTTGGCAGTGGCCATTGCGCGGCGCAATAGCGGCGAGTGTCGCAGTCCTTGCCATTCTGCTCGTCACTCGTTCGCCGGAAGTCTCCCCGCCGATGGAGGCAGAGCCCGCCACGATCGTAGCCGGCGCGACGGTGACCGATCACAGCACGGAAGTCATGGGCACGCCGTCCTACGCCTCTCTGGTCGCGGAGTCGGCGCGCTTGGATCGTACGCTGGGCCGTATCACCTACCAGCCCAGAGTCATGCGGGTCAGTACGGCCAGCACGATCACGGCGTTAGAAGATCGCATCGCCGTGCTCGATGATCGCCTGATGTTTTCGAGCAGACTCGACCTGAGCCCGCGACAGAAAGAAGCCCTGTGGCGGCAGCGCGTCGATACCATCAATGCGCTCGTGCATGTACGTTACGCTCGGGCGCAACGTTCCGGCTATTAGCCGCATCTATAAGAGAGAATCGACCCGTTGTTGGAGAAAGACCGATGAGAACGACAGTTGTGTTAGCGAGCGCCCTGATGCTGACCGGGGGGCTTGCGTTGGCCGGCACGGCGAGCGCGCAGGAGAACCCGGAATTCACGAATGCCCAGCACGAACTCGAGCTCGCGCGAGTGCAGCTCGAGGCTGCTGCGCGAGAGGTCGCTCAGCTATCCGCGCGAGTCGCCGCGCACGTCGTCGGTGGCGTCATCCAGGATTTTCGGACGACGGCCCGCAGAGCGCAGTTGGGCATTAACATCGAGGATAGCGGCGACGGTGTTCTGGTGGCCGGCGTGAGTCCGGGCGGACCCGCTGACGATAGCGGGGTCGAGACCGGTGACACTATTATTGCGATCGATGCTGCGGCGCTGACCGGTAGCGGGATCAGCTCCCCTTCGGAAGTCTTGATCGCGCAGATGGCTCATGTGAACCCGGGTGATGTCGTCGTGCTGAGAATCATTCGCGATGACGAGGAGAGTGACATCGAGGTCGAGGCGCGCCCCTTTGCGGTACAGTTCTTTGGCGGCCCGGGCGGCCCATTCCCGCAAGGTGACTTTCGCGCGCGCTCGCCATTGCTGCAGTCGTTCGACTTTACGATCCCCATTGGCCGCTGGGCCGACATGGAATTGGTGGAGCTGACACCGGCCCTCGGCGCCTATTTCGGCACAGACGAGGGTATTTTGGTCGTTAGCGCACCGTCGGACGATGCGTTAGAACTGCAGGATGGCGATGTCATTCTAGAGATCGGCGGTCGCAAGCCGGCGAGTACGGCGCATGCGATGCGAATTCTAGGCAGCTTCGAACCCGGAGAGACGCTGGAGCTCACGATTATGCGCAATCAGCGTCGACAGACTCTGGAGGTCGAATTGGCGGCCGGTGGTCGGAGAGGTTAACCCGTCACGTCCGTAGTAGCCCCTACGGTAATTTTGCCGGCTCAAGCAGCCGGCTTTTTTTTCTGAGCCAGGTCGCCCGGTCGCGATAGAATCCCGGCCCCATGGACCGCAGCGCCTTTCATTATGAGCTCCCTCCGGAGCTCATCGCACAAGAGCCGCTGCCCGAGCGCACGGGCAGCCGGCTTCTGATCCTGGACGGGGGGAGCGGACAGTGCCGGGACCGGCAGTTTTTGGATCTTGTAGAGCTGCTACGACCGGGCGATCTACTCGTATTAAATGACACACGCGTGATCCTGGCGCGGTTGCACGGCGTCAAGGACAGCGGTGGCCGCGTCGAGGTCCTGATCGAGCGCATCACCGGACTCACGACCGCTCAGGCACAGATCAGGGCCAGTAACTCCCCGCGGCCCGGCAGTGAGCTGCGCTTACCCGGCGACGCAGTAGCGCGCGTCGAACGGCGCGCCGACGGCTTTTTCGAGTTGAGCTTCGATCAGGACCTGAAGTCGTACTTGAAGCGCCACGGCGAAGTCCCGTTGCCGCCGTATATCGGCCGCGCGCCGACGGCGGCGGATGAGGCGCGCTACCAAACCGTATTCGCGCGCGAACCGGGCGCCGTAGCGGCGCCCACGGCGGGACTGCACTTCGACGCCGAACTCTTGGCTCGGTTGAGGAGGCTCGGCGTGGAACACGCCTTCATCACTCTGCACATAGGCGCCGGCACGTTCACGCCCGTTCGCACGACACGCGTGGAGGATCATCGCCTTCACGAGGAGCGCGCAGCCGTGCCGAGAGAACTTTGTGAGCGCATCGAACGGACGAAGGCAGCCGGTGGCCGGGTCGTCGCGGTCGGGACGACCAGTGTTCGGGCGCTCGAGAGCGCCGCGCTGGGGGGTACGTTGGCGGCGTTCGATGCGGAGACCGACTTGTTCATCTATCCTGGTTTCCGGTTTCAGGTGGTCGATGCCATCGTGACGAACTTCCATCTACCGGAATCATCCTTACTGATGCTAGTGGCTGCCTTCGCGGGCCGCGAGCCTGTCCTGGCCGCCTATGAGCACGCCGTCGCCCAGCGGTATCGCTTCTTCAGCTACGGCGATGCGATGTTCGTCACCCGCGCCAACGCTAGCAATCCGGCATGAAGTTCGTGCGCCTGCAAACTGACGGTGTGGCGCGTCGCGGGCGGCTCAGTTTCCGCCGCGGAGTCGTCGATACGCCGGCGTTCATGCCGGTAGGTACTCACGGTAGCGTGAAGGCGATGACTCCGGAGGAGCTGCGCAGTGTTGGCAGCCAGATTATCCTTGGCAACACGTTTCATCTGATGCTACGGCCCGGCGTCGAGGTTATTGCGGCCCACGGCGGGTTGCACGGCTTTATGCATTGGGAAGGGCCGATCCTGACCGACTCCGGCGGATTCCAGGTCTTCAGCCTCGAGTCCCTGCGCGAGATCAGCGAGGAAGGCGTGGAGTTCAGGTCGCCGGTCGATGGCGATCTCGTCAAACTCACGCCCGAGAGGTCGATCGAGATACAGCACGACCTCGATGCCGATATCGTGATGGTCTTCGATGAGTGCACGCCGTATCCCGTTGACCCGGAGGCTGCGAGGCGCTCCATGGAGATGTCGCTGCGCTGGGCGCAACGCAGCCGCGACACGTTCGACCGCGTTAAGGAGGGTAGCGACGGCGATTCGGTGCTGTTCGGCATCGTCCAGGGCGGTATCTACGCGGAGCTGCGGCGGGAGTCGCTGCAGGGCCTGATCGAGATCGGCTTCGACGGTTATGCGCTCGGTGGCCTGGCCGTCGGCGAGCCCGAGGACGAACGCCTCAAGGTACTCGAAGACATCGAGCCGACCTTGCCGGTCGAGCGGCCGCGCTACCTGATGGGTGTGGGTACGCCGGATGATCTGATCAAGGCAGTCGCCCGCGGCATGGACCTCTTCGACTGTGTGATGCCCACACGGCATGCTCGTAACGGCCAGCTGTTTACGAGCGTAGGCAAGGTCAATCTCCGCAACAGCCGCTATCGGGCAGACACGGCGCCGCCGGATCCCGACTGCGCCTGCGACACCTGCCGACACTACAGCCGCGCCTACCTGAGCCATCTACACCGCTGCAACGAGATCCTCGGCGCCCGGCTGGCCACCATCCATAACCTGCACTATTACCAGACACTGATGGCGGAGATTCGCCAGGCCATCACGGAGGCCCGGTTCCAGGGGTTCATGGCGGCCCGTCTCGACGCGTCCGCGCTCGCTAGGGGCGAGGCGTAAGAGCCTCGAATCCGTCCTAAGCTATGCCATAATAGCCCGCTTTGCGGCGCCAACTGCGCGATTAGTGATTAACGATTATGGACTTTTTTATAAACACAGCCTGGGCCCAAGAGGGCGGACAATCCACATCGATCATGAGCTTTCTGCCCCTGATCATCATTTTTGCGCTCTTCTACTTCCTGCTGATCCGCCCCCAAGGCAAGCGGCAGAAAGAACATCGCGAGATGGTGGCGGCGCTGGAGACAGGCCAGGAGGTCGTGACCGGTGGTGGCGTCCTGGGTAAGGTGACAGACGTGCGCGAGTTATGGGTCACGGTCGAAGTCGCCGCCGGTATTGAGCTCAAGATCCAGAAAAGCACCATCACTTCGCTCATGCCCAAAGACACCATCAAGAGCGCCTGAATCGGCACCACTCCATGAATCGCTATCCCCTCTGGAAGAATCTTCTGGTCGCCGCGGTGATCTTATTCGGAGTACTGCTGGCGATACCCAACCTGTACGGCGATGACCCTGCGTTACAGATTACGCGGGAGGACGGTAGCCCGGTTTCGGAGCTGACCGTGTCCGGAGTGCGGTCGACACTGGAAGAGCAGGAGATCGACTTTCTTGAGGCGGCGCTGGAGGGCGACGCCGCGATCGTCCGCTTTCCCGACGTCGATCGTCAGCTGCGTGCGAGCGATGTGCTCGGCGAGGCGCTGTCCCTGCATGTCGTCGCGCTGACGCTGGCGCCGCGCACACCGCCATTTCTGCGCATGCTGGGGCTCAAACCGATGAGTCTGGGGCTCGACTTGCGGGGTGGGGTGCACTTCCTCTACCAGGTCGATCTCGAGTCGGCGTTGCGGCAGTACCTGGAGTCTTATGAGTCGTCACTGCGCACGGATCTCCGGGAGGCGGGTATTCGCAACCGGATCAACCTGGTAGGCGACGTGCTCGATATTCCGATCCTGGAGCCCGAGAAGCTGGAGGCTGCGGCGGAGCTGATCCGCAGGTTGGACCCGCTGCTCGACGTGAGTTCTGGAGCGCTGAACGGAGAGCCAGGCTTCCGGGTGAAGCTCTCCAACGTGCAGATCACAGAGCGCCAGAACTTCGCGATTCAACAGAACACGATCACGCTCCGTAACCGCGTGAACGAGCTCGGTGTGGCCGAGCCCATCGTGCAACGCCAGGGCCTCAATCGCATCGTCGTACAACTGCCCGGGGTACAGGATCCGTCGCAGGCGGAACGAATTCTCGGTGCGACGGCGACACTGGAATTTCGCCTCGTGGATACCGAGAACGATGCGTTCAGGGCCCGTGAGAACAACCGGCCGCCGCTGGGCTCCATCCTGCGCGAGCGGCGTGATGGGACGCCCGTGCTGCTGCGCCGGTCGGTGATCGTCACCGGGGACCAGTTGACCGACGCGAGCTTTCGTTATTCCCAGGGGATACCGGCCGTGGCCGTGCGCCTCAGCAGTCAGGGCGCGAGCCGCATGCTCGAGACCACGCAGGCCAATCTGAACCGGCCCATGGGAATACTGTATATAGAGGAGAAGCCGGAGATCGTGGTGATCGATGGCGTCGAGACCATGCGCACCCGCCGGGTAGAGACGGTCATCAGCACGGCGACGATACGCGGCGTGTTCTCCAGCAACTTCGAGATCACCGGCATTACGCCGTTCGAGGGCCAGGACCTCGCGCTGTTGCTGCGCGCCGGCGCGCTGGCGACGCCGATCATCAAGGTAGAGGAGCGCACGATCGGGCCGAGTCTCGGTCAGGACAATATCGAGAAGGGCCGCGCGGCCGTCATGATCGGTTTCCTCTTGGTCGTCTTGTTTATGGCGTTGTACTACCGGGTCTTCGGCCTGGTGGCGGACGTTGCCCTGTTTGCCAACCTGGTGCTGATCGTTGCGTTGCTGTCCCTTCTGCAGGCCTCGCTCACCTTGCCGGGAATCGCTGGAATCGTCCTGACCGTCGGTATGGCGGTCGACGCGAACGTGCTGATTTTCGAGCGCATCCGCGAAGAGCTCGCTAACGGCAACTCGCCTCAAGCGAGTATCGCGGCAGGTTACGAGAAAGCGTTCTCGACGATCGCCGACGCCAACATCACGACGCTGATCGCGGCCGTGGTTCTATTCTCGTTCGGCACCGGGCCGATCAAGGGTTTTGCGGTCACACTGGCGTTAGGCATCATGACGTCGATGTTCACGTCGATTATCGGCACTCGGGCCCTGATCAATTTGATCTACGGTTACCGCCGTGCACCCGTACTCGCGATCGGCGGCCAGGCCTGACATGGCGCTGTTTAACCAGACACCGAGTATCGATTTTATGGGCGGTCGTCGCGTGGCGGTCATTATCTCCGCCGCCCTGATCCTGACGTCATTGGGCTCTCTCGCCACGCGCGGGCTGAACTTAGGTATCGATTTCACGGGCGGGCTCCTGCTCGAAGTGGGCTACGCTGGTCCTGCCGATCTCGCGGAGATTCGTAACGCATTGTCCGAGGAAGGCTTCGCGACGCCGCTCGTGCAGAATTTCGGAACCGCGTCGGATGTGTTGATCCGGCTGCCGCCTCAGGAAGAGCAGGACGGCGGCGTGCTTCGCGACCGCATCATAGGCGTTCTCGCCGAGCGCGACCCCTCCGTGGACGTGCGGCGTATCGACTTCGTGGGACGCAGCGTCGGTGAGGACCTGACCGAGCAGGGTGGCCTGGCGATGTTGATCGCGCTGATCCTGATCTTCATCTACGTCATGCTCCGGTTCCGCTGGAAGTTCGCGGTAGGCACGATCACGGCGCTGGTCCACGACGTCATTATCGTGATGGGCATCTTCTCGATTTTTGGCTTCGGCTTCGACCTATCTGTGTTGGCGGCCGTCCTTGCCACCATTGGTTACTCGTTGAACGATACGATCGTGGTCTTCGACCGCATTCGCGAGAACTTTCGCATCATGAGACGGGGCGACGCAGAGGAGATCATCAACAGGTCGATCAATCAAATGCTCGCCCGCACGATCATCACGAGTATGACCACGCTGCTGGTGCTAACGTCTCTATACTTCCTCGGCGGTGAATCGGTGTCCGGGTTTGCGCTGGCGTTGATCATCGGTGTACTCGTGGGCACCTATTCTTCGATCTATATCGCCAGCGCATCCGCGCTCGCGCTCGACGTCTCACCGATCGACCTGCAGCCGCCGAAGCGCGAGGAAATCGACAGCTTGCCGTAGCCGGCCCGATCCTCGCCCACAACGCTCGCAAGACTATCCGGGTGCGCGTCCATTAAGCCGACCGCGACTACGGTCTGCCGGCGATATTCTTCACATGAGGGGCGAGTAGCTTAGAGAGTCCGGCGTAAATCTTCGGGTTGCCGGCCACGACATCGCCGCTCTCCAGGTACGCGTCGGTACCGTGGAAGTCGCTGATCCGTCCGCCGGCCTCTTTGATCATCAGGGCGCCGGCCGCGATATCCCAGATTTTTAGGCCGAACTCCCAGAAGCCATCGACGCGCCCGGCAGCCACGTAGCAAAGGTCCAGCGCGGCTGACCCGGGTCGCCTGATGCCGGAGGACGTTGCGATGACGGACTTGAGCATCGCCAGATAGTCGTCGAGGTATTTCCCGTTCCCCCGGTAGGGGAAACCGGTCGCAATCAGCGAATGCTTCATGGTGTTGCACCGACTCACCCGGATCTTCCGGTTGTCGAGCTGTGCGCCCTGACCACGGCTCGCAGTGAAGATCTCCTGTCGTAACGGGTCATAGACGACACCGTGTTCGAGCTGACCGTTATGGGTAATGGCAATCGAGACCGCGAACACCGGAAAACCGTGGATGAAGTTGGTAGTGCCGTCGAGCGGATCGATGATCCATTGGAACTCGTTGCTACCCTGTTGACCGCGTTCCTCGGCCAGTATCGAGTGGTCCGGATAGTGATCGTAGATTACCTCGATGATGGCTTCCTCGGCGCGGTAATCCACCTCGGTCACGTACTCGTTGAGGGCTTTCTCAGTGACCTCGAGTGCCTCAAGGTGGTTGAGCTGACGAATCATGATTTCGCCCGCCCGTCGGGCAGCGCGCACTGCGATATTGACCATGCCGTGCATAAAGATTTGCTTCTCGCCGAAGCCTTCCATTTATTAGCGGGAGAGTCCGCTGCGGAAGGGTAGAATACTCCTCCATTCGGGACAAATAATTTTACGAGATTCTCAAGCATGCCCCTACCCGTGCGCATCGTTCTGGTGGAGACCTCCCATCCCGGCAATATCGGCGCCAGCGCCAGAGCGATGAAGACGATGGGGCTGAATAATCTGGTGCTGGTGGCGCCGAAGAGCTTTCCTTGCGCCGACGCGACGGCCCGCGCGTCGGGCGCCGATGACGTGCTTGAGAGGGCTCGGGTCGTCTCTTCGCTGAGCGAAGCGATCGAGGATTGCGGCTTCGTCGTCGGTGCCAGCGCCCGGCCGCGCAGCCTACGCTGGCCGACCGTCGATCCGCGCACCTGTGCGCGAACCATTTGCGAGCAGGCAGCCAATTGCAGCGTTGCGATTGTGCTGGGCCCCGAGCACTCCGGGCTCACGAACGAAGACTTGGGTCGTTGCCACGAGGTCGTCCATATACCCTCGAACCCCGAGTACTCCTCTTTAAATCTGGCGATGGCCGTGCAAGTACTTTGTTACGAGTTGCGGCTGGCCCAAGACGAAACGGCCGGCATGGCCGATGCGGGCGAGAAGGAAGCAAGGGAGGCGCCGCTGGCCACGGCCGATGAGCTCGACGGCTTCCATCGGCAGATGGAAGCGGTGCTCGCCGACGTGGGATTCCTCAAAACGGATCACCCCAAACAGCTCAAGCTCAGGCTCAGGCGAATCTTTCACCGCTCGCGTTTGGACCAGACGGAGATCAATATTCTGCGCGGGATGCTGGCGGCCCTGGACCCTCGCGCGCGGCGCGAGCAGAGGAAGCAAAAATGACGAAGCGAACGGTCTATCTGGACTACGCGGCGACTACGCCGGTAGATCCCGTCGTGGCTGCGGCGATGCGGGAGTGTTTGGAGCCGGACGGAAATTTCGCGAACCCGTCGTCTTCACATTCGGTCGGACAGCGAGCGCGCCGGCGAGTCGAAGAGGCCCGCGCTCAGATCGCGGCGCGTGTCGGCGTACCGGCCGAGACGATCTCGTTCACCTCCGGTGCGACCGAGTCCGACAATCTCGCGATACAGGGAGTCTTGCTCGCTCACCGCGATCGGGGCCGTCACCTCATCACCTCACGGACTGAACATAAAGCCGTGCTGGACACGGCCGCGGCGATGGAGAAACAGGGTTTCGAGGTGACCTATCTCAGTGGAGACTCGGAGGGGCTCATTACGCCCGACCAAGTGGCTGACGCGATAAAGGATGACACGACGCTCGTCGCTATCATGCATGTCAACAATGAGACGGGCGTAGTGCAGGATATTGCGGCGATTGGTGAATGCTGCCGGTCACGAGAGGTGCTCCTGCATGTCGATGCGGCCCAAAGTATCGGTAAAGTCCCGGTGCCGCTGGACCAGTGGGCGGTGGACCTCGTTGCTCTGACCGCGCACAAGGCGTACGGCCCTAAGGGAATCGGTGCCTTGTACGTGCGGCCAGGCACGAAGCTCGTGCCATTGCTGCACGGCGGCCAGCAGGAGGGTGGCGTTCGGCCGGGCACGCTCGCGACGCATCAGATCGTCGGAATGGGGCAGGCTTACGAGCTCGCGGACGCCGAGCGCGAAGCACCCGCGCTTGCGGCACTGCGGGATCGGCTCTGGGCGGGCCTCAGCGCGATCGAAGGCGTTCGCCTCAACGGGCACCCGACGCAGCGTTCTCCCCATGTGCTCAACGTGGCGTTTCCCGGCGTCGACGGCGAGAGTCTGCGACTCGGAATTGCCGAAATCGCCGTCTCAGCCGGGGCCGCATGCAACTCCACGGCAGCGGAGGCCTCGCACGTCTTGAGTGCGCTCGGTCTCAGCGACGCGCTGGCCGGTAGCTCCCAGCGCTTCAGCGTCGGTCGGTTTACGGATGCGGCCGAGATTGACTATGTGATCGAGCGGGTCACGGCCGAAGTCGCGCGTCTGAGGGAGCTGGCGGGCGGCGCGCCAGCATGGTGTGCGACCTGATGCGGGGCCCTGAATTGCGCTAAACTACCTGGCTATTTATGAATTACAGCTTGGAGGTTCAGCAGCGGTTCCACTCGCCTCAGGGTGCCGGCGAGATCGCCGAGGGGACTCTGGGGCTAGCGACCGGCGAGGCCGAGGACCGGACCTTGAACGTTTGGGTTCGCGTTCAGGTCCAAGTCGTCGGGACCGTCATCCGCTCCGTCCGATTTCGGGTCTTTGGCTGCCCACATATGCTGGCGGCGGCCGGTTGGGTCGCGGAAGCACTTCAAGGTCGCGAGCGCAATGCGTTACGAGAATTGGATATGCACGAAATACGGAAAACACTCGATGCGCCGTTGGAGAAGCTGGGGAAGCTGTTGGTACTCGAAGATGCACTACAGGCCTGTTGGCGGGCGCACGACGTCCCGGCGCAGGGACAGAAGGGGATCTGAAGATGTCGATCTCGCTGACGCAAAGTGCGGTTGAGCGCGTCCAGAGCTACCTCGCGAAGCGCGGCCGAGGCCTCGGTCTGCGTGTCGGCGTACGGAAGACGGGTTGTTCGGGCTACGCTTATCTAATCGACTACGCGGATTCGATCGGGCCGAATGATGTGGTATTCGACGAGCAGGGCGTCAAGGTAATTGTGGACAGCGAAGCCCTGAAGTTAATCGATGGCACCGTAGTGGACTTCGTGAAGCAGGGTATCAATGAAGCATTCAAGTTTCGTAACCCGAATGTAAAGGGCGAGTGTGGCTGCGGCGAAAGCTTCAGCGTCTAGCAGTCTGGCGGAGTTAGGGGGTCGCCGCAGCGGATTCTGCCTAAGCCCGACAGACTGCTGCTCAGCAGAAGGTGAAGAATGGCTCAAGAGCGCACTCTATCTATCGTAAAACCCGATGGTGTACAGAGAAATTTGATCGGCGAGGTGTACCGTCGGTTCGAGGCAGCGGGCCTCGAAGTCGTCGCGGCGAGAATGCTAAAACTACGTCAGGAACAGGCGGAGCAGTTTTACGAGGTTCATCGGGAGCGGCCGTTCTTCGCCGATCTTGTGTCCTACATGACGTCAGGTCCCGTTATGGTGCAGGTCTTGGAAGGGGAGGGCGCCATTGCCAAGAACCGGAAACTCATGGGCGCCACGAACCCCAGCGAGGCCGATCCGGGGACGATTCGCGCAGATTACGCTGAGTCAATCGAACACAACGTCGTTCACGGCTCCGATAGCCTGGATACGGCAGCTCAGGAAGTCAGTTTCTTTTTCAGCGGGGCGGAGATTTGTCCACGAACGCGCTAACCGCTGTCAGTGACTTGCCGGCCAAGCTCAATCTGGTTGGGCTCGAACCGGAGGCACTGGTGGATTTCTTCGACGGGCTCGGCGAGAAATCCTACCGGGCGCGGCAGATCATGGGCTGGCTGTACCAGCGCGGCGTGTTGAACTTCCAGGACATGACGGATATCGGTCTGCGTTTACGTCAGCGGCTCGAACAGGTCGCCACCCTCAAGCTACCGGAAGTCATTCGCGTAGAGGAGTCCACGGACGGTACGCGCAAGTGGTTGCTGGATGTCGGCGCGGGGCAGGCCGTCGAGACCGTGTTTATTCCTGAAGCGAACCGAAACACGCTCTGCATTTCCTCGCAAGCCGGATGCGTGCTGGATTGCGCTTTCTGCGCGACCGGACGAGCGGGTTTTAATCGAAACTTGAGCGCGGCGGAAATTCTCGGCCAGGTCCTCATCGTGAAACGCGCCCTGGGACCCGAGATCGCTCTTAGCAACATCGTGTTCATGGGCATGGGCGAGCCGTTAGCGAACTATCGCAACGTCGTTCCCGTGGCCAAGCTACTCATCAACGACCATGCCTTTGGCCTGTCCCGTCGCCGGGTCACGATCAGCACTGCGGGCCTGGTTCCGCAGCTGCGTCGTCTGGCGGATGACTGCAATGTGGCGCTCGCGGTCTCCTTGCATGCGGCGACCGATCCGTTGCGGGACGTGCTCGTGCCGATCAATCGCCGCTACCCGATCAGTGAGCTCCTTGATGCCTGTTGGCACTACGCGGCGTGTGTGGCTGCCCGCCACGTCACGTTCGAGTACGTCATGCTACGCGACGTCAATGACTCACTTCGCGACGCACGCCGGCTGGCCAGGCTGCTCCGGAACCGGCCGGCCAAGGTCAATCTGATACCGTTCAATAGTTTCCCTGGGACGCACTACCAGTGTTCCGCGCCGGATACCATCGAAAACTTCAGCCACGAACTGAGGTCTGTCGGGATTGTCGCTACAATACGGCGGACGCGCGGCGACGACATCGCCGCCGCCTGTGGACAGCTGGCAGGCCAGGTGCAGGATCGCACCCGGGTACGGTTCGGAGAAAAGACATTCAGGTCCGTTCGTCGATGAAGAAACTCGCAGAAGTTGTGGTGCTTGTCCTGCTCTGTCAGGGATGCATATCCACGACGACGACGACGTCGTCGTCGTCGTCGTCGCGGGCGCCGGCATCGTCCGATGAGGACGCTGCGATCGCCAACCTGAACCTGGGTGTCGGTTACCTCAGGCAGGGGCGCGCGGAGTTGGCGGTGGGCATACTCGAGCGGGCACTGAGCTTCGATCCGCGTCTTGCCGACGCGCACAGTTCGATCGCCGTGGCCTATGATCAATTGGGCCGGTCAGAGGAAGCCGAAGAACATTATCGAAGGGCGACCCGGCTCGAACCCAACAATCCGGGCGCGGCGAACAGCTACGCGGTTTTCTTGTGCCGCAACGATCGTTGGGACGATGCGGAGAGGTATTTTCGGCGGGCCGCCGACAATCCGCGTTACACGACGCCGGCAGCTGCGTTGGCGAACGCCGGTGTGTGTGCCCGGACGGCCGGCGAGTCGGCCGTCGCGGAGCGCTACTTTCGGGAAGCATTGGCCAGAAACCCCGGATATTCCGATGCGCTATTCCACATGACCGATCTCGCGCTCCAGGACAAAAATTTCCTGCAGGCGCGGGCATTCATGCAACGCTATCTGGAAGCCGCGACCGCCAACCCCGAGATACTCTGGCTGTGCTTCCAGATCGAGCAACAGCTCGATAGCCCGACCCGCGCGCAAGCCTGCGCGACACGGCTAAGGGATCAGTTCCCCGACTCCGCAGAGGCTACACGGTTATTTCGGCTCGAGCGTGATGCAACAACACTATGACGACCAAGCCATGGCTGAGGAGAGCTCCAGCGAGGAGCCCTCATCCGTAGGGCAAGAACTTAGGGCGGCGCGCGAAGCGTTGAATCTACCCATCAAGCAGCTTGCCGGTGACCTACGCATCGAACCCCACTATCTCGTCGCACTGGAAGAGAACGACTTCGCTGCGTTCTCGGCACCGGTATTTGCGATGGGCTATCTGAAGCAGTACGCCATTCGCCTAGGCCTCGATGAGAAAGAACTGCTCACCGACTATTCTCTCCAGGTCGGCGCACAGGAGCCGCCGTTGCTGCGTTCTTCGTCCCTCCGGACGAACACCAATCAGCAACAGGCGCGGGGACTTGTCGTAGGATCTGTCGTCGTGTCCGTCGTGGCGGCGACTCTGATCTGGTGGTTCAGCACACCGGAGCCCGCAGCGCCTGTCGTGCGCCAGCCGGACGCGCCCATCCCGGTGGGCGAGCTCAAGGCGCCGGTCACCGAGACAGCCGAGCCCGGGGAAAGCGCCCTGGCGCAGCCCGTGCCCGTGGTGGTGGAGCCCGTGTCCCTCGTGCCGCAACAGCGCTTAGCGGAGCCCGTCGAGGAGTTCGTCGAGGCGCTCGCTGTCGTCGCCGAGCCGACTATGCAGGTGGAAATCAGATTCTACGAGGACTGTTGGACGGAGGTCATCGATGGGCGAGGCGAGCGCCTGTTCTATGGGCTCGGCAGCGTCGGCGTGCAGGCACAATTCATGGCAACTCCGCCGCTGTCCGTTTTTCTTGGGAATGTCGACGGCGTTGTGCTGCTAGTCAACAACATGCCGTATGCGATCCCCGCCGAGAGCCGCCGAGGTAATATTGCGGAGTTCGTGATCCCCGAGTCCGCGGACTGACGCACCGTGGGCAAGCTCGTCCAGCCCATCCGCGGAATGAATGACATCCTGCCGGAGCAGAATCCCGGCTGGGCGGCAGTGGAATCTGCGGCAGTCGCTATTTTCGAAGCTTACGGCTACCAACGTATCCGGATCCCGGTTCTGGAGAGAACCGAACTCTATCGGCGCTCGATCGGTGAATCGACCGATCTCGTCGAGAAAGAGATGTACTCGTTCGACGATCGTAATGGTGACAGCCTGACGCTGCGCCCGGAGGCCACCGCTGGGATCGTCAGGGCCGGACTGAGTCACGGCCTGTTTCATAACCAGCAGCAGAAACTCTGGTGCAGCGGCCCGATGTTTCGCCACGAGAAGCCACAGAAAGCGCGCTATCGGCAGTTTCATCAGCTCAACCTGGAAGCCGTGGGTTTCGAAGGCCCGGAGATCGATGCAGAACTCATTGTCATGTCGGCGCGACTGTGGGAGCGGCTGGGCCTCAAGAGCCAGACACTGGAGCTGAACTCCCTTGGCAGACCCGAATCGAGAGGCAAGTATCGCGAAGCATTAGTCGATCACTTCACCCGATCCCGGGAGATCCTGGATGCGGACAGCCTGCGCCGTCTTGAGACGAATCCACTACGAATTTTGGATAGCAAGAACCCGGAACTTCACGAACTCATCGCGGCCGCCCCCGAATTGAGTGACTATCTAGATCCGGAGTCACGCGACCATTTCGAGCGGGTCCGGCATCTATTGGATGATGTCGGTGTCAGTTACGTGCTCAATCCACGCCTTGTGAGGGGGTTGGACTACTACTCCCGCACGGTCTTCGAGTGGGTCACCGACCGACTCGGCGCGCAGAGCGCGATCTGTTCCGGCGGGCGTTACGATGGTCTGGTCGCCCAGTTAGGCGGTCGCGACACGCCGGCCGTGGGCTGGGCCTTGGGGCTAGAACGGGTTGTGGAACTGTTGGCTGCCGAGGGTCAGGAGATCGCCGCACAGCCGCCGGACGCTTATCTGGTCACGACCGGTGACCAGGCGCGACGACAGGCCTTTGCGATCGCGGATCGGCTCAGGACCGCCGTTCCGGGGCTGCGGTTGTCCTTCGACTGTGTGGCCGGTGGCCTGAAGGCGCAGCTGAAGAGGGCGGATCGTAGTGGTGCCCGGTTAGCGCTGATTCTAGGGGACGACGAGCTTGCTGCCGGCCAGGTGAGCGTGAAAGCATTGCGGGAGCAGACGCCCCAGGTGTCCGTGGAGCTGGATGAGCTGATCGCCCGGTTAATCCGCGACAGCACGCATTCAGCGTAAAATAAAGCGAATCGTGTAGAGCCGGGAGGCTTGTGTGGACGAAAATCTCTCAGACGACGAACAACTGGAACAGATCCGCGAATGGTGGCGGGAGTATGGATGGTATCTGGTTGGCGGGGTGTTGTTGGGTGTCGCGATCCTGTCCGGCATACGCCAGTACGGCGGTTACCAGCAGGACCGGGCCGAGGCGGCGGCGGTCCTTTATCAGGAGCTGGCGCTCGCGATAGCCGATGATGCCGATAGCGACGCGCTGAGTTTGCTTGAGCAGCTTCGCAGCGAGTTCCCGTCCAGCCCCTACACGGATCAAGCAGGGCTGTCCATCGTGATCATGCACCTCGGCAACCAGAGCACGCGCGGGGCGATGGATGCGCTTCGATATACACTCGAGCGCACGTCAGATGAGCACCTGGCATTGATCGTGCGGTTGCGGCTTGCGCGCTTGTTGGTTTCCAATGGCCGTCATGAAGAGGCGCGCGCGCTTCTTGACGGCGCCGATCCAGGCAGTTTCAGTGCGCGTTTCAGCGAGATCCGCGGTGACATTTATTATGCGCAAGGCGACGCGGACGGCGCCCGGGCGGCTTACAGCCAAGCGCTGAACGACGAGCAGTCGGCGCTTGTGGACCGCGGTCTGGTCCAGATGAAACTCGACGACTTGCCGGCAGCCTTCGTGCCTCTCGTCCAGCAGGATGTCCTCACGGAGGACGATAGCGGATGAGAGCCTGGCTCGTCACGGGAACCTTGCTGTTCGGGCTCGGTAGCGGCGGCTGCGCACTGTTCGGCGGCGGTGACGAAGACCCGATCGAGGCGCCGGCCGAGCTCGTGCCGTTCGACGCGACGCTGGAGGTACGAAGAATCTGGACTGCCCGCATCGGTGGTGATTCCGAGCGGTTGCGGTTGGGGCTTGGGCCGGCGACCGATGGCACGCGGATCTACGTCGGCAGCTACGATGGCCGAGCCGCGGCCTTCGACGCTCGCGAAGGCGAGCGATTGTGGGTCGTAGAAACCGGCCTGCCGTTAGCCGCGGGCCCGGGCTACGACGACGGTCTGATCGTTTTCGGTACGACCGACGGCGATCTGCTCGCGTTGAATGCCGAGACGGGTGAGGAGGTCTGGCGTCAGGCGGTCGGAAGTGAAGTCCTCGCGCCGCCTGCGATCGGCAGCGATGTGGTCGTGGTACGCAGCGTCGATGGCCGGCTAAGAGGTTTCTCGTCCGCGGACGGGAGGTTCCTGTGGTCCGTTGAGCAGAGCGTCCCTGCGCTCACAACGCGTGGCAATACGGCCCCCTACATCGCCGGCGCTGTCGTCGTGACAGGTTTCGATAACGGTCGTTTGGGGGCGTACGAGATCATTAGCGGCGACCCGTTGTGGGAGGTCGCCGTCGCGATTCCGACCGGCCGTACGGAACTCGATCGCATGGTCGATATGAGCGCGGGCCTGCAGGTAGTCGGCAACGACGTCTATGCTGTGGGCCTAGGACGCGCGGTTGGCGTGGCGCTCGAGACCGGTCTCGTCATCTGGCAGCAGGAGTTGTCGAGCCACTCTGGGCTCGGGGCGGACTTCAATCATGTCTATGTCACTAACGAGCTCAGTGAAATCGTCGCGTTGGATCGCACGCGCGGTACGCCACGATGGCGCCAGAGCGCGCTGCGGCTCCGGGACGTAACTGCACCCCGCCGATTCGGTCGTACCGTCGTCGTTGGCGATTTGGAGGGCTATGTGCATTGGCTTGACCCCGACGACGGCAGCTTCCTGGCGAGGGCGCGAGCCTCGTCGCAGCGCATCTCCGCCGCTCCGCTGATCGTTGGCGAGAACATGTTCACTCAGTCCGAAGATGGCACGCTGGCGGCGTTTACGATCGTCGTCGACGACGCGGGCTGATCCCGGGTTGATGTCGTCATGCTACCCGCAGTCGCTCTGGTCGGACGCCCCAATGTCGGCAAATCCACCCTCTTCAATCAACTGACCCGAACCAGGGATGCGCTAGTCGCAGATTTCCCGGGGCTCACGCGCGACCGGCGTTACGGCTTCGGCAGTCACGAGGGCCACGCCTTTATCGTCGTGGACACCGGCGGCGTCGGCGATGAGATCGGCGAGTTGGGCGAATTGGGCGCGTTAGCAGCCCGACAGACTGAAGTTGCGGTGGAAGAAGCTGACGCCGTCGTCTTCGTCGTCGACTATAAGGATGGCCTGACCGCCGCTGACGAGCGCGTTGCCGAGCAACTTCGCAGTACCAACAAGCCGGTGACGGTAGCCGTGAATAAATCCGAGGGCTTGGGCCCCGAGATCGCCGAGGCGGAATTTCACAGCTTGGGGCTGGGTGCCCCGGTCAGCGTCGCGGCCTTGCATGGCCGCCGGCTCGGCGAGCTCATGACGCGGGTGCTCGTGCCGTTTGATGCTGCCGATGCCGGCGAACTCGATGATTCTCGCGACAGTCCCCATGTCGCCGTCGTCGGTCGACCCAACGTCGGCAAGTCGACGTTGATCAACCGCTTGCTCGGTTCCGCTCGGCTTTTGACGTCGCCTGAACCCGGAACGACCCGCGACAGCGTCCTCGTGCCTTGCCAACGCCATGACGTAAACTTCGTGCTGATCGATACCGCAGGCATCAGACGCCGCGCGAGGGTCAATGAATTCATCGAGAAATTCAGCGTGGTGCAGAGCCTCCGTGCGATCGAGACTGCGGGCGTCGTCATCCTATTGGTGGACGCGAGGGAGGGGATCACCGACCAGGATCTGCACCTGATCGGCTTGGTCGTGGATCGCGGCCGCGCCATCACAATCGGCGTCAACAAGTGGGATAACCTCGAGTCCACGCAGCGGCGCGAGGTCGACGCTCAAATCGATCGAAAGCTGGAGTTCGTCGCGTTCGCTCGCATCACGCATCTCTCTGCGCTGCATGGTAGCGGAATCGATGACGTCATTGCCGCCGCGTTGGACGCCTATGCTGCCGGCGGCCGGAATCTTCCGACGCCTCGACTCAATTCGATCCTGGAGCGCGCGATGATTGCCCACCCACCGCCGCTCGTCGCAGGCCGACGGATCCGGTTACGGTATGCTCATCAAGGGGGGCGGCGTCCTCCCATCGTCGTGATCCACGGTAATCGGGCCGAGCGTCTGCCGGACCACTATCGGCGCTACCTGATCAACTGCTTTCGGCGCGCACTGCAGCTCGAGGGTGCTCCGCTCAGGCTGGAGTTCAAGACCGGTGACAACCCGTATGCGGGTAGACGCAATACGCCCACTCGCCGGCAGGTGAAGCGACGACAGCGCTTGATACGTCACACTCGCCGCCACTGATCAGGAGGAGACCGTCAAGGGAACGCCGTAGCAGCTGACGGCCTCATCGCGACTCTTTGCGGCCTATTCTAATGACGAGAAGTTACTAGCCGCGCTGTTAATCGGTTTACACTGCGTCCGGATTTGGTCAGACGCTTCAACTGTGAGCAATGCCCGTCAATACGTGACGTTGGAAGGCGACCTGCCGATGCACCGCGGCGGCCGTCTCGTGCGCCCGACGATTGCTTACGAGACCTGGGGCGAACTTAACGAACGCCGCGACAATGCGGTGCTGATCTTTACTGGACTCTCTCCCTCGGCGCATGCGACCTCTTCTCCCGAAGACCCGTCGCCAGGTTGGTGGGAGGAGATGATCGGCCCGGGTCGCTCGATCGACACCCGTCGATTCTTCGTGATTTGCGTGAACTCTCTCGGCAGTTGCTTCGGCTCTACCGGCGCCGCATCGGTGAACGCTGAGACGGGGAAGCCGTATCGGCTCGAATTCCCGGTCCTCTCGCTCGAAGATGTAGCGCGCGGCGGCCGGGAAGTCCTGCGGCATCTGGGGGTAGAGCGAGTGCATACCACGGTCGGACCGTCGATGGGGGGCATGAGCGCGCTCGCCTTCGAAATTCTTTTCCCCGGAATGTCTGACGGCCTTATTGTGATTTCCTCGGGATCGCGCTCATTGGCTTTCGCGACCGCACTACGGTCGCTGCAGCGAGAGATCATTCGCCGCGATCCAAACTGGCAGTCCGGCAACTATGACGCAGACACGATGCCGCTGATCGGCATGCGGCTTGCGCGCAAACTCGGAATGATCACTTACCGTTCCGCCGAAGAGTGGTGGGGGCGTTTTGGCAGGGAACGAGCCGCGGAAGAGTGTGATCCCGATGACCCGTTCGGCATAGACTTCGAGATCGAGGCGTATCTGGAACATCACGCGAATAAGTTTACAGGGCAGTTCGATCCGAACTGTTATCTATACCTGTCCCGCGCCAGCGACCTGTTCGACGTCGCCGATCACGGCGCGTCAGTGGAGGCGGGACTCGCGAAGATAGAGGCACCGCGCATCATGATTATCGGCGTCAGGACCGACTTTCTATTCCCGGCGCAGCAGCAACACGAGCTGGCGGAGCAGCTGTCGGTCTCGGGCCGGCAGCTCGAGTACGTCGAGCTGGAGTCGGTCCAGGGGCACGATTCCTTCCTCGTCGATATGGATCGGTTTCGGCCGACGATTGCCCGCTTCTTCTCGCCTCAGGAATAAAAGCGCTCAGCCGGCGCCATAGATTTAAGTGCCTACGACTTCGTCCGGACGTTGTCGCCGGGCCGCGATGCGCTGACCGTTGCGGTGAGTTGGCCGCGCGCAAGGCGGATGTCGATGCCGGCGCCCGGCGCAATGGTGGCCGAATCCGTCACGACGCTGCCGACATCCTGACTCGACACGATGGCATAACCTCGGTCCAGCGTCGCGAGGGGACTGACAGCCTGAAGCGCACGTGCCGCAAGCTCCAGCCGGGTTCGTCGATGACCGACCAGTTCGGCCATCGTGCGCTCCAAGCCGCGGCCGCTCCACCGGCAGCGCTCTCGCAGGTCGGCGAGTTGCCGCCGGGGCGTCGCACCACGCAAGGCTGCGGTGAGTTCGGCGAGTTGTGAGCGGCGCTCACCCAGCAGCCGTTGCCAGCTCAGTCGGAGACGTACCTCCAGATCATCGAGGCGCTGATTCGACTCGCGTAACTGGATGCCCGGATGGCTGCGATTCAGCCGATGCGCCAGGCCGGCCAATAAACCTCTGACGCCGGCGAGTTGCTGCGCGGCGGCTCGCGACAATCGCCGGGCGACGATACCCAGCGCGCTGAGCCACTCGGACTGTACCGGTACTGCCAACTCGGCAGCGCCCGACGGTGTGGGCGCCCGCACATCGGCGACCAGGTCCGCGATCGTGAAGTCCACCTCATGACCGACACCCGAGATGACGGGTGTGGCCATCGCGTCCAGCGCTCGGGCAACGACCTCCTCATTGAACGACCACAGGTCCTCGAGCGACCCGCCGCCGCGTGCGAGGATCAGTAGATCGCAGTCGCCTCGCCGATCCGCGAGCTCGAGCATCCGGGCGATCTCGGCCGCGGCCTGCTCGCCCTGAACCGCCGTCGGGTAAACGAGGACCGGCACGGCCGGGAAGCGTCTGCGGAGTATCGTCACGACATCCCTGACTGCGGCTCCGCTCGGGGACGTGATCACACCGATTCGCTGCGGTAATAGCGGCAGCGGTTTTTTTCGCTCGGGGTCAAACAACCCTTCGGCCGCGAGCTTGCGCTTCAGCTCTTCAAAACGTCGCCGTAGCTGGCCTTCGCCGACTTGCTCCAGATAGTCCACGATCAACTGGAACTCGCCTCTCGCCTCGTAGAGGCCGACGCGGCCGCGCGCGAGCACCTGTTGACCGTTCTCCGGCGAGAATTTCAACAAGCTATTGGACCGGCGGAACATTGCGCAGCGGACCTGTGCGTTGTCGTCCTTGAGGCTCCAGTACAGGTGGCCCGAGGAAGGCCGCGCCAGATTGGAAATCTCTCCCTCGACCCAGATCACGCCGAAGCTGTCCTCGATCAGGCGTCTGGCCTCCCGGTTGAGCGAGGAAACCGTGAAGACGTCACGCTCCTCGGCCAGCGGCAGTTCGAGATTGTCCATCGCCGCAGTATACGTGAGCGAATCCTTAGCCCCGCCGTCAATGGCGGGGCAGGGGTTACCACATGCAATCTCAGAGGCAGGAGCGTAAAATGGATCGTTTACCTACACGCTACGCGCCCGGAGCTGCCCATGCGGATCACTCACGAAGCGCTGACCTTCGACGACGTCATGCTGCGGCCTGCCTATTCCGATGTCTTGCCCCGTGAAGTCGATCTCGTGACCCGTTTGACGCGATCCCTGAAGCTCAATATTCCGATCGTCTCCGCCGCCATGGATACCGTGACCGAAGCCCGGCTGGCGATCACGCTCGCTCAGGCGGGTGGTATCGGCATCATCCATAAAAGCATGTCGCCCGAGGAGCAGGCGCGCCAGGTTCTCCGGGTCAAGAAATTTGAGAGTGGCGTGATCAGTGATCCGATCACGGTGGCGCCGGATGCCTCCATCCGCGAAGTGAACGCGCTCACTCAGGCGCACAACATTTCTGGCGTGCCGGTCGTTGAAGGGACTGAACTCGTCGGCATCGTTACGCACAGAGATCTGCGCTTCGAAACTCAACTCGAGGCGCCAGTGTCGTCGGTCATGACGCCGAAGGAGCGGCTCGTGACCGTGTGCGAGGGGGCCGACAAGGATGAAGTGCTGAGTCTGCTGCATCGCCACCGGATCGAGAAAGTCCTCGTCGTCGACGATGACTTCCAGCTTCGCGGCATGATCACTGCCAAGGACTTCCAGAAGGCGACCGACAACCCACGGGCCTCGAAAGATGAACTCGGGGCGTTGCGTGTGGGGGCTGCCGTTGGTACGGGCGTCGATACGCCGGAACGCGTAGCCGCTCTGTTGAAAGCCAATGTGGATGTGATCGTCGTGGACACCGCTCACGGCCATTCACGCAGCGTGCTGGAGCGAGTCGCCCAGATAAAGCGGGAGCACCCGGACGTGCAACTCATCGTCGGTAACATCGTCACGGCCGACGCGGCCAAGGCACTGGTCGAGGCCGGTGCCGACGGCGTAAAAGTCGGGGTCGGCCCCGGTTCCATCTGCACGACGCGGCTCGTTGCCGGCGTCGGGGTTCCCCAGATCTCCGCGGTCGCCGAGGTTGCCGAGGCGCTTGCCGGAACAGACGTGCCCGTCATCTCCGATGGGGGCATCCGCTTCTCGGGAGACATCGCTAAAGCCATCGTCGCCGGCGCCCACTGCACGATGATCGGTAGCCTCTTCGCGGGCACCGAGGAATCTCCCGGGGAAGTGGAGCTTTATCAGGGTCGATCGTACAAGTCCTATCGCGGCATGGGATCCTTGGGCGCGATGGCGCAGCGTCATGGCTCGTCGGACCGGTATTTCCAGGATGCCAGCGAGGAATTGGAGAAGCTGGTTCCCGAAGGGATCGAGGGCAGGGTTCCGTATAAGGGCACCCTGACGGCGATCGTCCAGCAGTTGATCGGTGGGCTGCAAGCTGCGATGGGTTATACGGGGAGCCGCGATATCAACGAACTGCGTTCCAAGCCGTCGTTCGTCCGGATCACCGCTGCCGGACGTAAGGAGAGCCACGTCCACGACGTGACGATCACCAGGGAGCCCCCCAACTACCGCGCGGCGGATTAGTCGAGTGGAAGCCGAACTTCGCTCCGAGGAGTCACCGGCTCCCGACAGTGCCCGCATCCTGATTCTGGATTTCGGTTCGCAGTACACGCAACTGATCGCGCGCCGCGTACGCGAGGCGGGCGTGTACAGCGAGATTCATTCGCACGACATGCCGGCAACGGCGCTCAGGGCCTTCAAGGCCTCGGGCATCATTCTGTCCGGCGGTCCGGAATCGGTCGTCGGCGAGGATGCTCCACAGGTAAGCGACGCTGTCATCGAGTCGGGTACGCCGGTATTGGGGATCTGTTATGGAATGCAGGCCCTCGCCGCGAAGCTGGGCGGCACGGTCAAGCCTGCCGATCATCGCGAATTCGGTTACGCGGAGGTCACGCTTGCCGAGGGCGATAGGCTGCTGGGCGGCCTCGTCAACTCAGGCGGCCCGCTCAAGGTCTGGATGAGTCATGGCGACCGGGTGGAGCGGCTGCCGACGGGTTTTGAGGCCATCGCCGTCTCGGCGAACGCGCCCCTGGCGGGCATGGCCGACACCGAACGGCATTACTACGGGCTGCAGTTCCATCCGGAGGTCACGCACACGGAGAACGGCCAGCAGATCATCGAGCAGTTCGTGCACGGTATCTGTGGCTGTCGGAGTGACTGGGTCGCCGAGAATATCATCGCCGCGCACATCGATCGCATCCGGGCGAAGGTGGGATCGCAACGTGTGCTCTTGGGATTGTCGGGCGGCGTCGATTCTTCAGTCGTCGCGGCGCTCCTGCACGAGGCGATCGGTGATCAGCTGATCTGCGTGTTCGTTGACAACGGCCTGCTGCGGCTGAACGAGGGCGATCAGGTCATGGACACGTTTCATGAACATCTCGGCGTCCAGGTGGTGCGCGTCGATGCCGAAGAAGAGTTCCTCGCCGCTCTAGAAGGCGTGGCCGACCCGGAGGAGAAGCGCAAGATCATCGGCAAGACATTCATCCAGATCTTCGAGCGTGAAGCCGAGAAACTGCGGGATGTGAAGTGGCTCGCGCAAGGGACGATCTACCCGGATGTCATCGAGTCGGCTGGCGCGGCCACCGGCAAAGCGCAGGTGATCAAATCGCACCACAACGTCGGCGGCTTGCCCGAGCGGATGAAGCTGAAGCTCGTCGAACCGCTACGCGATTTGTTCAAAGACGAAGTTCGGAAGATCGGTACGGCGTTGGGGTTACCGCACGAGCTAGTCGGGCGCCATCCGTTTCCGGGGCCTGGTCTCGGTGTGCGTATCCTGGGTGCCGTGAAGAAAGAATATGCGGATCTTCTGCGCAGGGCGGACGACATCTTCATCGGCGAGTTGCGTGAGCAAGGTTTATACGATCAGGTGAGCCAGGCTTTTGCCGTGTTCTTGCCTGTGAAGTCCGTCGGCGTCATGGGTGATGAGCGGCGCTACGATTTCGTCATCGCGTTAAGAGCCGTGGAAACCGTCGACTTCATGACCGCTCGGTGGGCGCGATTGCCGTATGAGTTCCTCGATCGCGTCTCGAATCGGATCAGCAACGAGATCCCCGGTATCTCTCGCGTCACCTACGACATCTCGAGCAAGCCGCCGGCGACGATAGAGTGGGAATGACTCGTTCTCGTTAACTCGAGCACGAATCGGCGTGGGACAGCTGGCTAGCGATACGGGCTACATGGAGCGTGCGCTGGTGCTTGCTCGCCGCGCCGCCGAAGAAGGCGAAGTCCCGGTGGGCGCGGTACTCGTTAGCGAGGCTGGGCAGGTACTCGCCGAATCGGGCAATGCGCCGATCGCGAGGCATGATCCGAGCGCTCACGCCGAAGTGCTCGTCCTCCGCGCTGCCGGAGCCACGCTCGGCAACTACCGGCTGCTTCACACAACGCTCTATGTCACGCTGGAGCCCTGTCCGATGTGTGCGGGCGCCATGGTCCATGCCAGGATAGCCCGAGTGGTATACGCGGCAACCGATCCGCGCAGCGGCGCTTGCGGCAGCGTCTTCGACCTTACTCAGAGCACTGAGATGAACCACCGTCTCGAGGTGACGGGCGGGCTGCTTGCGGAGCAGAGTTCACAGTTGTTAGCGGAGTTCTTCGCCGAGCGACGCTAGCAGCCTGCTGGTGAACGATCAGAGCGGCGTGACTTCGTTGACGATCACTAATTGAGACACAGCGCCGTTGTCGTCGTCGGTCATCGAACGCAGACTATCGTAGTAGCGCTGGATATTATCCACATATAGCACCGGCTCCTGTCCGCGCGCGTAACCGCTCGGCATACGTTCGAACCAGAGCGGCTCACTCAGCAGCGGGAGCCGTTCCCTTACTTCCCGCCAGGAGTCCGGATCGCCGCCCTGTATCTCGGTAATCACGCGGGCGTCTTCCACGTGCCCGTAGCCCACGTTATAGGCGGCGACCGCGAGCCAGGTACGGTCGGGTTCGCCAATCCGCTGCGGGATCTTATTCCCCACATACACGAGGTACTCGGCGCCGCCGTGAATACTCTGCTCCGGATCCGTACGGTCCTCTACGCCCAGCATGCTCGCCGTCCGTGTCGTCAACATCATGATGCCTCTGACGCCGGTAGGGGATACCGCCTTCGAATCCCAGTGAGACTCTTGATAAGCCATCGCCGCCAACAGACGCCAATCCACATCGGTTCGTTCGGCCGCCGCCAGGAAGTACGCCTTGTACTTCGGCAGGCGTGACTCATAACGTCTGACAAACGCGCGCGACACGATGGAATCGAAATCTTGCTCGGTCGAGTTGGACGAAATGGTCGAGATGGTCGGAACGTCCGGAACGGTCGGAATATAGTAGCGATCGAGGATTGCGTTCAGCTCTCCGGTAGCGTGAAGCTCAGCGAAGAAGGCCGCAATACTCTCACGCAATGACGTATCGGTCGACTTCGGCAATGCCCAAGCGATCGGCGTCTCCGGGCCGATAATGAAAGCCTCGCGAGCGTCCGGGTAAGACCGCTGCAACAAGTCGAAGATATTCGAGTCGACCATGGTGTAATCGATTTCCCCGGCCGCAACGCGCCTGACCAGTTCCTCGACCCCGACCTCGCGATTCTCGAGCCAGGTAAGCTCGGGGAGTTGCCGGCGCGCCTCCTCTAAGATACCGACGTATGCCGATCCGGCGAGTATCTCCAGCTCGCCGCCCAGCATATCCTGCAGCCCGTGGGGCTGAGCGCTTCCGCGCCGATAGATGACTTTCCGCCTGGCGGTCTGGTAGGGCGGGCTGAAGTCGAAGATCTCCAGACGCAGTGCCGTCACGGTCAAGCCTGCTGCGCCCACATGGGCCTTGCCCTCGGCCACATCCGGGAAGATCTGCCAGAACTGGTCCGCCACGTACATACGCAGCTCTACGCCTAGATAATCAGCGTAGCCTTTGGCCAACTCGTAGTCGACGCCGCGCGGTTCGTCGTCGCCGTAGTAGAAAGTCGCGGGGCTGTTTCGAGTGACGGCACGAAACTCGCCCGATGCAATGATTTGCTCAAGGAGGGAAGGTGAAGGCGGCACTGAGCATGTCGCAAGCGCACAGCTCAACCCAATCATTCCGAGTGAACGCGTCAGTGGTAATCCCTTCCTGCGTCCGTGTGCCGCCGCCATTATACGAAGGAACAAATGGTCGGTTGCAAGCCAGGCGCGCCTTCGTTGTCGGCACCACTATTGTGGTCAATGGCTTGGAGTCGATTGGAAAACCTCTTTCTAGAAGAGCGACGGACCGGTTGCGCATGTCAGGCGCTCCGCAACTCGAGAATAACAATGGTTCATCGCGAGATTATCCCGCCGGAGAGGTGGCTCGCATAAGTTTTACTCAGCGCTCGTGTTACCGATTACGTCCAAGAAGTCGGACCACGGAACCGGGTGCCCATGGATCGGCACGATCGTGGCAACGTCGAGTTTCAGCCGTTGCACCTGGTCGTAAAGACTCCTATTGGCGTCCGTCGCTGTCGCCGGAAGCGGTAGATGAGTATCGAACAGGTCCGCTTCAATGACAATCTGTTCGTTCGGCAGATACGCCATCAGCATCCCGTCGACGTGTCCGAGCGGATGAACATAGTAGATGTTCATATTGCGTTCGCCGTCGCTGAGAACATAGTTCTCAGCAACTTGTTCGTAGAAATAGCCTTCTGCGAGCTCAGTCGGCGGCCACAGCGATACCATATCCGGCTCTAGCGTCCTTTGTCCGTAGTTCAAGACATCCCGCGTGTAGAACGTGTAATTCAGCCGATGCGTGATGATCGTCGCGCCGATATGCATATAGGTGCGCAGCCCGCCGATGTGGTCGTTGTGCTGATGCGTATTCACGAGGAAGCGGATCGGCTTATCCGGTATGAGTTGGACGATGGCCTCGATCACGGCGAGGTTCCGCTGTTCGTCGAGGGGCGCCTCGACGACTGCGATGAAATCCTCGAATTCCACTGCCACGCTGTTGTGTGACGATCCGCCCAACCAGTAGACGCCTTCGGCGATCTCTTCCGTTTCTACATGGACTGGAAACGTCGCCGCCCGCACAGAGTCCGGAACGGTAACCGGGTCCCGACACTCATTCGGCTGGATCTGATCAAATGTGCCGCCGAAACCGTTGTGGCCGGCGTTGATACTTTGCATCTGGTAATTGTCGTCCCAACCCTGATGACTGTGCCAACCCGTCGGGAAGCGGATGCCGTCGCCGAGATCGACGTAACTCGCGTTCGTAAACTCGTGCTCGAAATTCATATCCCCGAGGACGGGATCGGGAATCCATGTGTGTATCCGCTGGAGCAGGTTCTCTTTGTTAATCGTGGCGTCCACGCGGTATTTCCCGAACATCGTGATCGACACGATCGTCATCTTCTCCGGCGTCGTGGTCGGCCCGTCGCGGCCCATCTCGCCGAGCTCCCAGCGCCAGGTCGCTCGCGGATTTGCGCCGGGTAGCCTCGCGGCCTTGAGAAAGCCGTGCGGGTTAATCCACAGGTCGAGCTGCCAGAGCGCGGCGTCGCGGGGTGGCGCCGCAACAGGCGCGCTATCCGGACCGTCTAAATGCCAGGCAAACTCGCCGTTCACCAGGAATCTCTGGCGCGAATTCAGCTGGAGCGGGGTACCGCCCAGCCAGCCCTGGCCGTATTTCCACGACGCAGGGTTCTTCCCCGGCGGACGGTCAAATGCTTCTTGCATGGTGCCCGCTGCCCAGTTCATCGTGCGCGTATAGTTCGCGAGCGGGTCGCCGCGCGGCCAGTCCACGTTCTTGTCGTTCAGGCGCTGCTGGCCAACGGCACCGGCATAGCCCGTGCCGGTAATCGTCACGCATCTGAGGTTGTCCGTCCCGATCGCCTCGGCAGCCGCTGCAAGAATCGGCCCGGGATCCAGATAGCCCGGCGGAAACTCCTGCGCGAGCAATGGTGTGCCCGCGAACGGCAGCAATAACAGCGTCCACGCGGTGAACGGTTGCCCATGGCCCTTTTCCCAGAATGACATCATGCAGATCCCCTTATTCTTCTAGTGTCGATTCTACCCAGATAGAGCGAAAATCTCCCCTAGGATGGAGGAGAATGTCGTTCGTTGCGCATGGGCACGGTAACTTGAGAGGCTTTCGCTGCCCGTACACTACTCTATCATGCGAAGATATCAGCGATGACAGGAACGATCCGAATAACGAAGTTCGATCACGTTGTGCTACGCGCTCGGGACGTAGATAAAATGATCGAGTTCTATTGCGACGTGTTGGGCTGCTCGCTTGAAAAGCGGTCGACCGCGGTTGCGGGGTTGATTCATCTGCGAGCCGGCGCTTCGCTGATAGATATCATGGCCGCGAGTCACGAGCCTGAAGAGGCCGGCAGCACTGTCAGAAATATGGATCACCTCTGTCTACAGGTGGAACCTTTTTCGGCAGCTGAGATCACCGCGCACCTAACGCGGCACGGGGTCGAGGTGGGCACGTTCGAACGGCGTTTCGGAGCGGACGGCGATGGGCTGTCCGTGTACATCCGGGATCCGGAGGGGAACGAGGTCGAGCTGAAGGCGCCGCCGGGTCAGGCGGACGAGACGCCAGCGTTAGAGATTGACTAACGACAGCAGCTCGGGGCTGAACTTTGCACGCGCTTCATCATAGATCGGCGCGACGGCGGCGACGAACGCTGCCTTCTCGTCCGCTGTGAGTTCGATTATTTCGCCGCCCGCGGCGCGAATGATCGCCGCCGACTCTTCTTCCTCCTGGTCGTGCAGGTCGCGCTGATAGGCGACGGCGTCCCGGACGGCCGCCCGCATTTCTAGTCGCACGGCTTCGGGCCAGGCCTCGAATGAAGGGCGGTGCACGAAGATCGGGCGGGATAGATAGGAGTGATAGGTCGCCGTGTGAAACCGGTGAAACGGATAGATGCCGTAGGTGACGGTGTTGGCGAACGGATTCTCCTGGCCGTCCAGCGTGCCCGCCCGAATCGCCACGAGGGCCTCCGATAGACTGATGGACTGCGGGTCGGCGCCGAGGAGTTCGAAAGTCCGGGCCTGCACCCCGAGTACCCGAATCTTCAGGTCCTTGAGGTCCGCTAGCGTGCGTATGGGCCTGACGCGATTGGAGATATGGCGGAAACCGTTTTCGAAGTAGCCCAGGACGCGGTAGTTCGTCTGCGACTCGATCCGCTCGGTCACGGCCTGCCCGAGTGCTCCGTCCATCGCAGCGCGTGCTGCGGTGGTATCCGGAAAGAGGAAAGGCAGAGCAGCCAACTCGAGTTCGGGAATACCCTCGGTCATCGTAAAGTAGCCGAGCGTCAGTACGCCGGTATCGACAAGCCACATGAGGTCTCCGGCGGTATAGCCCACGTCCATGACGTTGTAGACATACTTCACGTCGACCTCAGCACCGAACCTGGCCGTCAGCCGATCGCCTATTTGCGTCAGGGCGCGGCTGAAGCTGGTCGTCGCCGGCCCGTAGCCAGCCATGCGAATTTGTATGGTCCTGCCGGTCGCGCTATCGGGCGCGCTCGGTTGTGCGCGCGCGGTGGACAGCCCGAGTGCGTTGGCTGCCGCGCTCGTGCCAATCAGTGTTGCAGTTTTCAGGAAGCGTCGCCTTGACATGAGCCCCTCCACTCGGGCATCGATCGCGTGTCCACGCCACACGTGTACACGGTGATTAACGCCCGGCTTATTCGTTTCTTCCGCCTAGTGTGCCTGCCGGTGCTATACCTCTCAAGCGCGGCGATCTAATATCACGCGCTGCGCTATGGATACCTGGCTGAACAGTCTTCGCGAGACGCTCGAACTCCTGCCACCATGGGCCCTGAGCCTGGCAGGGTTCTTCTTGCTCGTGTTGGTGGCGATTCTGGCCGACGTCGTCGTCAAACGCCAACTCGTCCGTGCGGCTCACGGGCTCTCCCGGCGCACGAAACACCTCTGGGACGATGCGCTGATCGAACACGGGGTCTTCGGACGCTTCGCTCAGATCCTGCCCGGCCTCGTTTTTTACTTCGGCTTGAATCTCGTTCCGGGCCTGCCGAACGGCGTGGTCATCGTCGGCGAGAACCTAGCGATCGCCTACGGCTTGTTGATGCTCAGCCTGGGTATCGGCGCGCTCACGTCGGCGATCAACACAGCCTACGAGCACTACCCCATCTCAAGGGATCGACCCATCAAGGGCTTCCTGCAGGTTGTAAAGATCGCGGTCTTTGTCGTGACCGGTGTTCTGATCGTCGCCACGCTGACGGAGCGCAATCCGGTCTTATTGCTGAGCGGACTCGGTGCGATGACCGCCGTGCTCTCATTCGTCTTCAAGGACACCATTCTCGCGCTCGTTGCCAGCGTTCAGCTTACGAGCCTCGATATGGTTCGCGTGGGGGACTGGATCGAAATGCCGCAATGCAATGCAGACGGAGATGTCGTAGACGTCGGGCTGCACACGGTGAAGGTTCAGAACTGGGATAAAACTTATACAACCATCCCGACGCACCGGTTGATCGTAGACTCGTTCAAGAATTGGCGGGGTATGGGCGAGAGCGGTGGGCGCCGCATCAAGCGGGAACTGCGTATCGATATCAACTCGGTGAGATTCCTGACGGAGGACGAGACCGATCGGTTCAAGCGGTTCGCGCTGTTGGCGGAATATATCGATCGAAAGCTCCAGGATCTCGCCACGAACAATGCGGAACTGAGCGAGGAGACAGAGAACGTCAATCTGCGAAGACTGACCAACGTAGGAACTTTCCGTGCCTATATCTTCAACTACCTGAAGCATCACCCGAAGATCCATCAGGGCATGACGTTGATCGTCCGCCAGCTACAACCCGGCCCGACGGGGTTGCCGCTCGAGATCTACGCATTCACCAACGTCACCGAGTGGGCCGTCTACGAGGACATTCAGGCAGACATCTTCGATCACCTGCTAGCCATAGCGGGTGAATTCGGATTAAGCATGTATCAGGAGCCGGCGGGCCGGGATCTCTCGGCGCTGGCAGCCGAGTTTGGCCGTGACGGGGCGACTCAGGGCGTCAGGGACGTGACGTAGGCCGTGATGTTGAGCATGTCCTCTGCGGTCAGGTTCGCCACCACCGGCGCCATCAGCGGGCTCTGTCGAGTGCCCTGCTGGATGTCCCACAACTGACGCATGATGTAACTCGCGGTGCGGCCCGCGATGCCAGGTACTACGCCGATACCCGGCATTTCGTCGCTGCCCCTCTGTTCCGGGCCGTGGCACAACCCGCACGGTATCGTCTTGCCGCCACCCGTGGTCACGAGCGCCTCGCCTTTCGCAAGGCTGCCCACCGGCACGTAGGCGATGAATCCGGCCCGCGGATCGCGCATGAACTCCGTTCGCTCCGGGAACTCCGGCACCTCGATGATGCGCTGCCCGAGCAGCATCGGCGGCGCGTCCGGAATCGGCAGCATCAGGCCGTTGGTCGTGGTACGCACCTGCGGCACTTCTTCCGCCTCGACCACGCGCACCAACGGGAGAAATTCCATCGACGAGAAGTACTCGGCGATCTGCCTCTTTTCGACGTCGGTAAGACCCGCGGCGATCATCGCCATCTCGTTCGTGTTGGCCTTGCGCGGGTCCGCGCTACGGCGGGCGCCGCTCGCGAACGCCTCGAGTTGCTCGAGGATGTAGGCCGCCGGCAGACCGGAGACGTGGCCATTTTCCATCTTGCCCTGGCCGTTCGGGTAGTGGCAGAGTGCGCAGGCGCGCAAGCCCTCGGCCGGCTTCCCTCTGGCGACCACCTCCGGCATCGGCGGGTGGTCGCCGGGATACCAGTCGGCTGGCCCGTAACCGAAATACGCCTCGTTACGCGTGAACGATGCCGTGGTATCCGGCAGCGTTCGTTTGATGCCGTCGTCCGGGACCGGCTCGCCGATGTACGCACATTCGATCGGCTGGGCTGTCGGTGGACAGGGCGGCGCGACGCGATCTCCCGGAGCGAACGTCGTCAGAAGGCCGTATGCCCAGTCGGGCCAGTCGGGCGCAGGCTGCGCACCCGCGCCGCCGCCGGATACGGCAACACCGATCAGGCCGAGAATCATCACAGGGACATAACGCTTCATGCGAACTCCATCGATGCGGTATCCAGACGGAGTATAAAAGATTAAGCGTTAGTTTTAATGATCGGAACCGGTCCTAGAAGTCGCTCGAACTTCCTCTCCTAACTCCGTGACGGCCGCTGATGGCGGAAAAAGAACGTTCGGACTTAATCCGAATTGCCATTCCTTTTTACCGCTAGCCGCTATGCCAGCGCTCAAAAAGCGGTCCAAGTTGTGGAGTGGTCACCTAGCATCGTGGCTACTCCTGATTAATCTAGACCGTGTATCTCCATCCGGGCTTTGGTGAGAATTTCGCGGACGTTGTCGGCTCGTTCAGGGTCGTGAGTTCGGGCTACCGACTTGAGCGCTGCGCGCATCAGGCGGAATGCTGGCCGAATGACCTCGGCGGCCTCTTGCTTCATCGCGCAATCCCACCCCATCCATTCATCGTTTTCGGCGCGTTTCCAAATGGCCTTAACAACTTCAGCCTCGTCTTGCAGCTTCGCTCTGCCGGATTCGGTCAAACTGTAACTGCGTTTACCGCCTTCCGCTTGTTGCGACGTGACGAGATCCTGGTCCTGAAGTTGCTGCAACGTTGGGTAGATGCTTCCGGCGCTGGCTGAATAGAGACCCCCAGAACGCTGCTCCAGGAACTTCATGAGCTCGTAGCCATGTCGTGGTCCATCCTGAATCAACCACAGAAGCGCCAGCGGCAGCTCGCCGCGCTCGAAGAAGCGAGCTTCCCAGGACCACGGCCCAAACCGTCCTCCGCCAGCGAGCCGGGTGGGGCGGCCGGGATAGCGTCGGTTTTGCATAATATTTTTCTCCGATACTATTGTTGATATGTTGAAACAGTATATCGGTCGATATATAAAATCAAGTGAAAAGGTCACGTTTGGCCAGAGTGGTGCTGTTCAGGGCTCAGCCAGCCATACGGGGCCGCGCCAAGTAGTAGCACGGCGAAGCAATGTAGAAGAAGCAGGGGGGCTGTCCCGAGCGGACATGAACGTGTCTGTAACGTGGTCAAATCGAGGCGCGACTTCGCTTAGACTTCCTCAACGAAGACATCGTTAGTCGAACCGTGCGAATGACCGCTCAAGGGGGCGATATGATCAGGATGGCGTCGGCGTTCCTCGCCGGAGTGCTAGTTACCTACGTGGTGATGAACTATGTAATGACTCGGGCTGGTGAGACGGGCGCGATCGGAGTTGCCGCGGAATCCGACCAAGCGCGATCGGCTGATGCGCCAGGCGAAGCGCGCGAGGAGTTTGTTGCGAATACAGCGCCGGATAGCACGCAACTTGAGGGCTCGTCCGCGAGACGAAGAGACCGGGCGTCCCCGGTGCGCGGTGTGGCCGATTCGGGCGCGCTGACGCCTTCAATACCGGTTGCAACGGGCGAGCGTTCCACGTCGCCGGCTACAGGTGCGGCACCGGTGCCACCCTCAGCCACCGCGACCGCTGGCGAACGAGAGGACGGTGCGGTAGCGGAGTCCAGCGCGGCCAGCATCCCAGTGCCTCAAGAGCTTGCAGGACTTCTTGCGGAAGGTGGGCGAATGGCCCAGTTGCACCGACGGATCGAGAACGAGGCGGAGGAGCTTTCCTGGTCCACGTACATGGAGGCCCAGATCGCGGGATATTTGAATCGAAAGCTTCCGCTGACCGAACTCTCCGTTCCACTGATCGAGTGCCGCACGACCCTGTGCGAGGTGCAGGTCATCGGCTACGGGGAGTCCCCGATGCAGAGCTGGATGATTGCGACAGAGGATATGCGGGCCCAGCCGTGGTACGAGTTTGGCGAGGTCTCCATCGGTACGCTGCAGGTCGCGCCGGGAATTATCGGCTTGATGCTAGTGATGCAGAGAGCCCAGCCGTAGAATGAGCCTTACGCCCACACCTCGACTCTCAGCGCATCAACGTCGAGGGCGGACGACAGATCAATCCAGGAGTATCCGATGAAAAGACCAAGAATTTCTATGTGGACCGCCGTTAGTGTGGCACCGATCGCAGCGCTTGGCGTGATGACCGCGGCCGACGCACAACAGGGTACGGGCTACGCGCCCCAGATCGCCCAAACGGATGCGCCGTATGTCGTGGTCAGTAAGACCATCCCACAGTCGGGAACGAGCTGGGACCTGCACCTGGTCCAGACTCGAGACCAGATTTATGTCCCCATGGGTATCCGCAAGCCTGAAGGCGACGGGCCTTTCCCGATGATCCTGATCGGTTCTGGCGAAGGCCGTGATGGCATCACGAAGATCGAAAGCGGCATGTATCTATACGAAGGACTGATGGACCGGCTGTTGGATCGGGGCTACGCGGCGGCCTTTGTAAACTATCGAAACGAAATACCGCTCATCTACAACGAAATCGGGCGGTCCGAGCTTCTTTTCGATGACATCAGCGGTGGGAGCCGCGCGCTTCGGTCGATCCCGACGTTGGATTCCGAAGATTACATCTCTATCGTCGAGCACGCGAAGGCGCTGCCTTTCACCGATCCGAACGCGATCGGTTCGCTCGGTAGTAGCCACAGCGGCGAGATGATTCTCAAGGGATCGGCGCTCATCGACTTCGGGGCCGGCGTTCCCAGCGAGCCCGCGGCCCACGAGTATCTGGCTCTCGACATGACCCGTGCGCCCCGAGATGAATCGGGGCGAGAGGTACAGTTGCAGGACATCGAGGTCGCGAGGAGCCTGGCGAATAAAGACAGAGCAATGGAACGAATCCGTCGGATCGATACTCCGCTGCTGATCCTGGGCCGTGACGACGATCACCTGCAAGGAATATTCGAGCTGTTGTACGAATGGATCGACGAGGCGGGCAAAGACGTAACCTACGCGTCGTTCGAGCATCCGCAACATGGGTACTCTTTATTGCGGCGAAGTGGGGACGACCCGTTCGAACCTGACGAAATCCAGGAACAGGTGTTCGAAGTGTACATGGCGTTCTTCGATGAGCATCTGAAAGGGATCCGGCCTGAGATCACGCAGGTGTTACCGCGATGACGAGAGTTTTGCGAGCCACGCATCGTTTCTTGGCTCGCTTAGCTTTTCTTCTACTCGTTCCTTTCTGCGCGCGGGCGTATGTCTGCGAGACGGCGGCGTTCGAGCTGATCGCCGCGAACTCTCCGTACGGCGTGACGCTAACGAGTGCCGGACTTCAAGACGGACCCGGAACGTACTGTCAGGTGGAAGGCGAAATTGCCAACGCCGACGACGGCAGGAGTCAAATCAAGTTTCGTTTCCGGCTGCCGGATGCGGCAGCGTGGAACGGAAAGTTTCTGGTCATCGGAAACGGTGGCACGGCAGGTATGTTTCAGGGTGAGGCGCGGGTTCAGGTTGCGCTGCAGCTCGGCTACGCCACGGGACAGACGGACACGGGACACGTTAGCGGCGGTCCGCAGGATTGGCTGCTGGAAGAGATCAGGCCGGGCGTCATCGTCGCGAACGACGTGACCATCGAGGACTTCGCGCACCGTTCCATTCATCTGACGACAGTAGTCGGCAAGCAGTTCGTCGACGCGTTCTATGCGCAAGAACCGGAGTACTCGTACTATTTCGGCTGCTCTACGGGCGGACGCCAGGGACTGAAGGCGATGCAGCGCTATCCCAACGACTACGACGGCGTGGTCGCCGGCGCCCCGGTCTTCTCCCTGCCGCGCCTGAATATCTCTCAGCTTTGGACTGCGCAGCAAGTTGCCAAGCTGGAAGCCGAGAGCGAGCCGCTCTCGGGTCGGCAACTGGATCTGCTGAAGGAAGCAACGGTCGGTACCTGCGATGCGCTTGACGGGCTTACGGATCGAATCATCGATGACCCCCGGCAATGCGAATTTGATCCCGCAGTGCTCCAGTGCGCTGCATCCGAGTCACCCCCCCAGTGTCTTACCGAGAGCCAGGTTCAGTTCGTCCGCGCGATCTACCAGGGACCGGTCACAGAGGCGGGCGAGAGGATCTACCCGGGACGCCTTCCCGGCGGTGAAGCCGGTCCGGGAGGATGGCAGGGCTTCCTTCGGGCCGCCTGTTCGAACGCGGAGGGTACGGGCCGATGCGACTACTTCAGCCGCGCCTGGAATCAGGGCTCCGGAGCGGAGCTGTTACGGGACTTCAGCATCGACAATACTGAGGACGTCGCGGCCGTTGATTCCGCCTACTACTCGGGTGTTATTCGCGCCGACAACCCGGACGTGACACCGTTCGTTCAAAGCGGCGGCAAGGCGATCCTCTATCACGGCTGGAACGACACGAACGTCACGCCGATTCCCACGGTCGAGTTGTACGAGGCGATGGAAGATACCGTCTCGCGTAAACGTGGCGTCCGAGATTTCCGCGACCACGTGCGGTTATTCATGGCTCCGGGAATGTTGCACTGCGGGCGCGGCGATGGGCCGAATAACTATACCCGGTCGGTACTCGAAGCAATCGACACTTGGGTGACCGAAGACAGAGCACCCGATGCAATTGTCGTGACCCACGAGGGGCGGGGCTTGTCCCGTCCCTGGTGCCCCTATCCGCAAGTAGCAAGGCTGAAGGAGCCCGGCCTGGACTCGAACGACGCCGAGAGCTTTCAATGCGTCACCCTGACAGAGTGACTTTAACGTTGGACGTTCCGTGTCCCGGTGGCTGCCGAGAAGCGACAAGTTACCGGTAGCGTTGGGGCCACTGTGTGACAATAGTTCTTGGGGGAGAGCCGTGATGCAGAGCTGTCACCGGATTTCCGCGCTCACCGTGCTAGCCTTGCCCTTCGTCATGGTCGCCGCTTGCGGTCAGAGGAATGCACCTATGAACGCCACGGATCGACCTACTAGCGTCACGCCGCCGTTAACTGCGGACGGCGTGCTGGCGCCGGCAGCCGAGCAACGTCCCTACGAGGTCGTGGCGCCGCACGGGGCCACGCGGCAGGACGAATACTATTGGTTGCGCGACGACCAGCGCAGCGACCGTGACATGTTGGCCTACCTCGCGGCTGAAAACGCCTATGCCGACGCCGTCATGGCGCCGCTCAAGGGATTCAAAGCGGCGTTGTATGAGGAACTGGTCGGCCGCATCAAGCAGGACGATAGCTCGGTGCCGTACAAGTACAAAGATTACTGGTACTACAGCCGCTTTGAGGAAGGGCAGGAGTATCCGATCTATGCTCGCCGAGCGGGCGACATGGAGGCAGAAGAAGAAATAATGCTCGACCTCAACCGGCTCGCCGAGGGGCACGACTTCTATCAAGTAGCCGACTGGGAAGTCAGCCCGGACCAAACGCTGCTGGCCTATCTTGAAGACAGCGTCGGCCGCCGGCAATACACGCTCAGAATCAAGGATCTTTCAACCGGCGAGACCCTGCCATTGCAGATTCCGGGCCTTTCGACGAGCCTCGCCTGGGCCGCGGATAGCGAGATGCTGTTCTATGTCGAGAATGACCCGGACACGCTGCTGACCAAACGCGTCAAGTCGCACACACGCGGTCGCGACCCGCAGACCGATCCAGTGGCCTACGAAGAACTCGATGACAGTTTCTACGTCAGCCTGAGCACGACGCGCTCGGAAAAGTACATCTGCATCAACCTGAGCAGTACCGTGTCCGACGAGTCACACTGTACCGAAGCCGCGGCGCCGGGAGAATTCAAGGTGCTCGCGCCACGCCGGCGCGACTTCGAGTATTCGGCCGACCATCTTGGCTCGCGTTGGGTGATTCGCACCAATTGGAACGCGGAGAACTTCAAGTTGATGGAAGCCGACGACGAGATTTCGGGAGACCGGTCGCAGTGGCGCGACCTGGTTCCGTACGATGCCGACGTCCTCATCAGCAGGTTCGAGCTATTCGACGGCTTCATGGCCGTCGCTGAACGTTCACGTGGTCTGACGCGAATCCGCATCGTGAATAACGATCAACAGACCGACTACATTCAGGCCGACGAAAGCGCCTATGCGATGGCATTGTCGGTAAATGCCGAACCGGATACCGACTGGCTTCGTTATACCTACACTTCTCTGACCACGCCTACCAGTACCTATGAGCTGAACGTCCGAACCGGGGATAGGAAACTGCTGAAGGAACAGCCCGTGCTCGGCGGTTTCGACAAAGACGACTACGTCACCGAGCGTCTTTGGGCGACGGCGCACGACGGTACCGAGATTCCGGTCAGCGTGGTCTACCGCAAAGACTTCGAAAGAAACGGCACGGCCGCGCTCTTGCAGTACGGCTACGGTTCCTACGGCATCAGTATCGATCCGCGATTCAACGGTAATGTGTTGAGCCTGTTAGATCGCGGCATGGTGTACGCGATTGCGCACATCCGCGGCGGCCAGGTCATGGGCCGGCCATGGTACAAAGATGGCAGGCTGCTGAATAAGGCCAACACGTTTACCGACTTCATCGCCGTAACCGATTTCCTCGTGGACGAGGGCTACGCGGCGCCTGATCGTGTCGCCGCCATGGGCGGCAGCGCGGGCGGCCTATTGATCGGTGCCGTAGTGAATCTAGCGCCGGAAAAATACCGCGTGATCGCGTCGTCGGTGCCGTTCGTCGATGTCGTTACGACAATGCTCGACGCGAGCATACCTTTGACCACCAACGAGTACGACGAATGGGGCAACCCTGAAGATCCGATTTATTACGACTACATGCTGTCCTATTCCCCCTACGATCAACTCGACACGAAAGCCTATCCGGCCATGTTCATCTACACGGGACTCTGGGATTCGCAGGTCCAATACTGGGAGCCGAGCAAATACGTTGCCCGCCTGCGTGACCGCAAGACCGACGACAATCTGCTGGTCTTCCGCGTGCAGATGGAAGCCGGGCACGGCGGTCAGTCAGGCCGTTTTCAGCGTTATCACGAAACCGCCGAGCAGTACGCGTTCCTGCTGAACCAACTGGGCGTGTCGGAATAGGGGTGGCGAATGACAACACAACGAGTGACTAGGCCCGTTATCAACGACTCCTCTTCCACACCCGAGCCCGATGGATTGACCGAGTCTGGATGTTCTCTTATGGTCGTAAGCTGACCTTCGTTAACACGACGTCTTCACGCCGCCGAAACTCTGGGGAAGAAGAATGACAAGAATCATCGTATCGATAGCACTCTTCGCGATCTCGACAATCGGTGTCGCCCAAACTCCGGCCGAATTTCGACACGACTTCTCGGACGGCGTCAGACCCTGGACACACGAAAATTTCGACGCAGCCGATGACAAGTTTACGTTCGCCGTCTTCTCCGACCTGACCGGGGTGAGCGCAGCGGAGTCTTCGCGATTGCCGTCGAGCAGCTCTCTCTGTTAAGGCCGGAGCTGATTATGAATGTTGGCGACCTGATCCAGGGCGGAATGGCTGGTCGTGCGGAACTCGATACGCAGTGGGATTCCTTCGACAAACGGGCGTCTCGTGCCCGCGCCCCGGTGTTCTATGTCGGTGGTAATCACGACCTGTCCGGGGATTTGCTGCAGAGCGTCTGGGACGAGCGCTACGGGCACCGCTACTACCACTTCGTCTATAAGGACGTGCTGTTCCTCGCGTTGAATACTGAAGACATCCCGCCGGAGCGAATGCAGGAGATCTCGATTCTCCGCGACGAAGCCTTCCGGGTGCTTGCGTCTGAAGGAATGGGGATGGGAATGGGGCCGGGCCGCTTGGCCGAACTCTTCACCTGGCCGGAGTCTTCCGCCGGCAATATCACGCCTGAACAGTCGGAATATTTCCAACAGGCCATTGCCGACAATCCGGACGTACGCTGGACGTTTTTATTCATGCACAAAGCTGCCTGGGAACGGGATGGCGAGGAGAACTTCGCGGCAATCGAGTCTGCGCTGGCCAACCGGCCGTACACGGTGTTTCATGGCCATCTGCATGCGTATCGGTACGTTGAGCGGCACGGGCGAGACTACATCCGCCTCGCGACAACCGGCGGTGGACAGCGTTCGGGTTTCGGCCGGTCGATGGATCAGGTGACGCTGGTCACCGTGGACGATTCCGGGATCGACATCGCGAACGTGTTGATGGCCGGCATTCTCGACAAGACCGGTCATATCCCGCTTGACGGCGATGACGTTTGTTTCGAGGCCGCCTTGTGCCGTGGTGACGACTAACGTCGACACGGATAATCGGCAGCTTGGAAGTCGACGGACTACAGGGGTTGACCTGATGCGATATAAGAAACTGACGCTAGTCGTCGCGATTGGCGCATGTTGCGGGCTGATCCAAATCGCGCACGCCCAGGGGTTCGGTCGGGGCGAAGGGTTACCGAGGCACGGGATTACCCACGTGACTGGTGACCTCTATCGATTCAGGCAGGTCCGGCACTTCGGGATGTTCTTGGTAACTCCAGATGGGATCATCGTGGTCGACCCGACGAATTCGGAGGTTGCCGCGTGGCTGAAGGAGCAACTGGACG
>Ga0114949_10000047_pt1 | contig 41654 bp, 41 predicted proteins | sample N074metaG_FD_83505 | JGI IMG/M metagenome (GOLD analysis project Ga0114949, IMG submission 83505) | Deep subsurface microbial communities from Kermadec Trench to uncover new lineages of life (NeLLi) - N074 metaG | ecosystem: Environmental > Aquatic > Marine > Ocean trench > Sediment | place...
GAGGCTGCAGCGAAGGAAGATTCAGCGACCGAGGCTCCAGCGGCAGAGGCTCCGGCGGAAGAGGTTGCAGCGACCGAGGATTCAGCGGCAGAGGCTCCCCCGGAAGAGGCTGCAGCGACCGAGGATTCTGCGGCAGAGGCTCCGGCGGAAGTCGAGGCCGACGCAGAAACGGCCAAAGCCGATGATGCGTCGGGCGCAGCAGAGGAAAAGTCATGAATCAGGCGCGGACGGCGTGCCGCGCATCGCACCACGACGCGGTTTCGATCAGGATCAGGTAAATGGCGATCACAGCAAGTCTGGTAAAGGAACTGCGCGAACTGACCGGCGCGGGCATGATGGAGTGCAAGCGGGCGCTCGTCGATTCGGATGGCGATCTGGAGGCTGCGCAGGAGAATCTGCGTAAACGCGGTCAGGCGTCCGCGGCCAGGAAGTCGGGTCGGATCGCCGCGGAAGGGCGTATCGTGCTGGTCGTCAACGACGAGGCGGCCGTTATCATCGAGGTGAACTGTGAGACAGATTTCGTCGCGATCGACGAGAACTTCATCGCGTTCGCGAACCAAGCGGCTGATCTCGTCCTCGCTGAGGCGCCGTCCGATGTCGCAGCGCTGATGGCGCTGACAATCAACGGTGCCTCGCTCGAGGAGGCGCGCGGTGCGCTCGTCGCCAAGATCGGCGAGAACGTCTCGGTCCGCCGCTTTAACGTCATCAAGCCACAGGGTGCCATCGGCAGTTACCTGCATGGAATCAAGATCGGCGTGATGGTGGACATAGAAGGTGGCGACGAGGAACTCGGTCGTGACATCGCGATGCATATCGCCGCCAGTAGCCCGGCCTTTATCTCGGCGGACGATGTCCCGGTCGACGTGCGGGACAAGGAGCGCAGAATTCTGGCGGATCAGGCCGCACAGGAGGGCAAGCCGCCGGAAATTGTCGAGAAGATGGTTGCAGGTCGGATGCGCAAATATCTGGGCGAGATCACGCTGCAGGGCCAGCCGTTCGTCAAGGATCCGGACGTGACGGTGGGCAAACTACTGGATCAGGCGGGCGCCAGCGTCAAGAGTTTCTACCGTCTTGAAGTCGGCGAAGGTATTGAAAAGAAAATCGAAAACTTCGCCGAAGAGGTCAAGGCGCAGATCAACGCGCAGGGTTAGCGCATAAATCGGGGTCTGACCCCGTTTGCCTGCGGCGACGTGGGGTGCAGGACGGCGAATCAGTTAAAATCGTCGCACGCCCCGCGCACGCGGGGTTCGTTTTGTCATCGACAGGGGCAGCGCTTCCGTGAACAGCACCGAATTACCATATCGCCGAATCCTGCTGAAGCTGAGCGGCGAGGCGTTACTGGGTAACGAAGACTACGGTATCGATCCGAAGATGCTGAATCGTATTGCCGAAGAGATTCGAGACATCCACGACAAGGGCATCGAAATCGGTGTCGTTATCGGCGCCGGGAATATATTCCGCGGTGCGGGTCTGGCGCGGGCGGGTATGGATCGTGTCACCGGCGACCACATGGGCATGCTTGCCACGGTCATCAACTCACTTGCGATGCAGGACGGTCTCGAGCAGCTCGGGGTGACTGCGCGGGTCATGTCGGCGCTGCAGCTGCACCAGATTTCCGAGGACTACATCCGCCGCCGGGCCATACGGCATCTCGAGAAAGGGCGGGTCGCGATCTTCGCGGCAGGTACCGGCAATCCGTTCTTCACGACGGACACCGCGGCCGCCCTGCGAGCGATCGAAATCGAGGCCGACCTGCTCGTCAAGGCGACCAAGGTCGACGGCGTATATTCCGCTGACCCGATGAAGAACCCCGATGCCAAGCGTTATGCAGAGGTGTCATACGACCGGGTCCTGACGGACAAATTGAATGTCATGGACGCAACCGCAATAGTGATGTGTCGCGACAATGCATTGCCGATCCGGGTGTTTGACCTCACCGTGCCTGGTGCGCTGCTCAGGCTGGTCACCGGTGAGAATATTGGTAGCTTGGTCCACGACGGGTAGCGGGCAGACAGTTGGCGCGATTCAAGAGGGTAAATCGGTGATTGAAGATATCAAGAAAGATGCTGATACGCGTATGGATAAGAGCGTGGTGGCGCTGGGCAATGCGTTTAAAAAACTGCGGACCGGGCGTGCGCATGTCGGCCTTCTGGATCACCTGCATGTCGACTACTATGGTGCTGATACGCCGCTGAACCAGGTTGCGAATATCGCTGTCGAAGATGCCAGGACTCTGGCATTGACTCCTTACGAACAGCAGATGATTCCGGTCATCGAGAAGGCCATCATGAATTCACAACTCGGCCTGACGCCGACGACCGCCGGCCCGGTCATCCGGGTACCGTTGCCGCCACTGACCGAGGAGCGTCGCCGCGAGCTGGTCAAGGTCGTCAAGCACGATGCCGAGAATGGCCGTATTTCGATCCGTAATATCCGCCGGGATTGCCTGCACCACCTGAAGGAGCTGCTGAAAGAGAAGGAGATCAGCGAGGATGACGAGCGCCGGGCGCAGACCGAGATTCAGGTGTTAACCGACCGCCACGTTGCCCAGATTGACAAGAGATTCGAAGAAAAAGAAAAAGAAATCATGGAGTTCTAGTGGTTATCTGCAATGTGTTCGAGATATAGGCTTTGACTTCGGAAACTGACAGCGAGCATCAGCGGCGACCGCGGCACGTCGCGATTATCATGGATGGCAATGGTCGCTGGGCCAAGCAGCATGGTCGTCCGCGGTTCGCAGGGCACAGAGCGGGGGTCAAGACGGCCCGTTCCATCGTCGAGGCTTGTGCGCAGGCCGAGATCGAGGTCCTGACCCTGTTTGCCTTCAGCAGTGAGAACTGGAACCGGCCGGCGGACGAGGTCAATGCGCTGATGCGCCTGTTCGTCGAGGTCCTGCAGCGCGAGGTCGATGCGCTGCACGAGAACGGCATCCGGCTGAAATTTATCGGTGCCCGCCGGAACCTGCCGACGATCCTGCAAAAGCGGATGGAGGATGGCGAGACCAAGACGGCGGGCAACACGCGCATGACGCTGATACTGGCAGTGGCATTCGGTGGTCGCTGGGACATCGTACAGGCCGTGCGGCGAATCGCTGCCAAGGCCAAGTCGGGCGATCTGGATGCTGCCGACATCGATGAGGCCACGGTCGCCCGTCATCTTTCGCTGGCGGGGCTGACCGCACCCGATTTGCTGATTCGAACGGGTGGCGAGCGGCGGGTCAGCAACTTCCTGCTGTGGGACTTTGCATATACGGAGATCTGGTTTACGGACGCGCTGTGGCCGGATTTCGGCGACCAGGACCTGGCCGATGGTTTCGCGTTTTTCAGTGCTCGCCAGCGGCGTTTCGGCGGTATCGACGAAGGCCAGATCGAGGTTAACGTCGACTGACGTGACAGGCCGTCGGACGATGACTTCCAGCGCTTCGTAGCATCCTGATGAATAAGCTCATGCAACGTGTCGTGACCGCCGTGGTGCTGTTAGCGGTACTGTTGCTCGTGTTCTTCAGGTTGCCGCCACCCGCCGCGGTCGGCCTGATTGGTGCCTTTATTGCCATCGCCGCCTGGGAATGGAGCGGCTTTCTCGAGATTCGAGCGTTCGCCGGTCGTGCGACATACACCCTGGCGATTATGGCGGCGATGGCCGGTGCGGTCTGGCTCATCCCGGCGCATGTGCCGCTGTTGCCGCTGCTGTGGCTGAGCCTCGCATGGTGGTGTTGCGCCTTCGTCTGGTTGCTGAACTACCCGACCCGTATCCTGCCGGAGATCGGTGCGCTGTGTGGGTTCCTGGTGGTTATTCCGGCCTGGGCCGCGATTGTTGCGCTACTCGACTTACCGGAGCGCGGCGCGGAGTACGTTCTGTTCGTGCTGGTTCTGGTCTGGGCTGCCGATATCGGCGCTTATTTCGTCGGCCGACGCCTGGGTCGCCGTAAGCTGGCGCCGCGGGTCAGCCCGGGCAAGACGTGGGCGGGGTTCGTCGGTGGGCTCGTGGCCTGCGCCGGCGCGGCCGTGGCGGGGGCCTGGTGGTTCGATTTGCCGGCACTGCAGCTCTTGGCGGTCGGACTCTCGGTCGGGGCTGTTTCGGTTGTGGGCGACCTGACGGTCAGCATGTTCAAGCGCAATGCCGGACTCAAAGATAGTGGTAACCTTTTCCCCGGGCACGGCGGTGTTCTGGACCGGGTCGACAGCGTGACGGCGGCTGTGCCACTGTTCGCCCTCGAATTTGCCTGGCTGGGCTGGTTGGGCCCGTAACAGCAGAGTCATAACGGATTATTGATGACAGGTTTTTTTACCTCCGCGGCCGCATTCATCGTTGCCATCGCGATACTCGTTGCGGTACATGAATGGGGCCATTACATCGTCGCCAGGATGCTGGGCGTCAAGGTGTTGCGATTCTCGGTCGGGTTCGGTCGCGTCCTGTGGTCCCGGCGTTACGGCGCGGACAGAACCGAGTTTTGCCTGTCCGCAATCCCGATTGGCGGGTACGTCAAGCTACTCGACGAACGGGACTGTGCCGTACCGCTCGACGAGCAGCATCGCGCATTCAATCGGCAGACCGGTAGAACGAAGATTGCGATCCTGTCGGCCGGCCCGATCATGAATTTCATCTTCGCCGTGCTGGCGTACTGGGGCATGTTCGTCCTGGGCGTGCCCGGTGCGAAGCCGATCATCGGCGAGATCGAACCGCAGTCGATCGCCGCGTCCGCGGGCATCGTCATGGGCGATCGGGTCCTGCGCGTTGGCGATCGGCGCGTCGAGACCTGGGAAGGCACGATCTTGGCGATGCTCACCGAACTGCTCGCCGACGGTGATATCCCGCTGGACGTGATCGGCGAAGACGGGCACGAGCGTTCGGTCGTGTTGAAGACGGCAGGTAAGGAGACCGAACTGACCGAACCTGGACAGTTGTTTACGGGCATTGGCATGCGGCCATGGTCACCGCAACTGCCACCGGTCATCGATACCGTGACGCCCGAGGGCCCGGCCGCCGGCGCAGGCCTCACGTCGGGTGACCTGATCGTCAGCGCCGACGGTGAACCGGTGACCTCGTGGCCCGCCTGGGTCGACTACATCCGGGCTCGCCCGAACCAGGGCATAGAGGTCACCGTGTTGCGCGGCACGACGGAGGTTGCGCTGTATCTTGAGATCGGTGAGGCCGAGTCCGGCAGCGAGACGATTGGTCGCATCGGCGCATCGGTTCAGGTTCCGGAGGAACTTCTGGAGACGTTGCGGGCCGAACAACGATATGGGGTCATGGAGGCCCTCACGAGAGCGGTGTCGAAGACCGCGGATATGATGCTGCTGACGGTGCGGATGGTCGTCAGCATGGTGATGGGGGATGTTTCCGTCAAGAACATCAGCGGGCCGATCAACATCGCTCAATATGCGGGTCTCAGTGTGAGTATCGGCTTCGCCCAGTTCCTGAGTTTTCTGGCGATCGTCAGTATCAGCCTCGGCATTTTGAACCTGTTGCCGATTCCGATGCTGGACGGGGGGCAGATCTTCTACACATTGGTCGAAGGTGCGAAGGGCAGCCCCATGTCGGAGCGCGCCCAACTCGTCGGGCAGCAGATGGGAATCCTGTTTCTGCTGATACTGATGAGCTTCGCAGTTTACAATGACCTGTCGCGAATCTTCGGCTGAATACGTAATGGATGCCGAGGTGAGCTTTAGACGCAGCGTGGATGGCGCGCGCGCCGGCCTGGCGGCCTCCCTGATGACGTGCCTCGTTCTGTTGGGCCTGTCGTCCGGCGGCGCTCTGGCTCAGGTCACTTCGCCCGAACTGATCGTGCGCAATATACGGGTGGAGGGATTGCAACGCATTTCCGACGGTACGGTATTTAATTACCTGCCGGTCAATATCGGGGATTCGCTCAACTTGCAGCGTATTCAGGAAGCCATCCGGGCGGTCTATGGCACCGGCTTCTTCGATGATGTTGAGCTGCGCTGGGACGACGGCACCCTGATCATTGCCGTGTCCGAGCGCCCTTCGATCGAGTCGTTCACGATCGAAGGTAATAAGGACATCAAGACCGAGGATCTCGAGGAGCCGCTGGCGAATATCGGTCTGAAGGCCGGACGGACCTTCGATCAGTCCGTGCTCGATGAGGTCGAGCAATCGCTGACGGACCAGTATTTCAGCCAGGGCAAATATGCGGCCACGGTAAAAGCAGAAGTCCTGCCGGTCGAAGGCAATAAGGTGAAGATTGCGATCGTGATCAAGGAAGGTGATCGCGCGCGAATCCGGCAGATCAACATTGTCGGCAACGTGACCTACGACGATGAGGATCTGCTCGACGCCTTCGAATTGCGCACGCCGAACTGGTTGTCGTTTATCCGCCAGGATGACCGCTATTCACGCGAGGCGCTGTCCGGGGATCTCGAGACGCTGCGCTCGTTCTACATGGATCGGGGTTTCGCCGATTTCGCGATCGAATCGACCCAGGTTGCGATTGCGCCGGATAAAGAAGACATATTCATTACGATCAACATCGTCGAGGGCGATCGCTATATCGTGTCGGATGTGCGGCTCGCTGGCGAGCTGATCCTGACCGAGAATCAGTTGAATCCGTATGTCCAGATCAAGCCCGGACAGATCTACTCGCAGCGTCTGATCTCGTCGAGCGCCGACCTGATTCGGCTCGTGCTGGGCGAGCAGGGCTACGCGTTCGCGACCATCGAGCCGGTGCCGGAGCTTGATCGCGAGGCAAAGACGGTCTCGATCACGCTGTATATCGATCCGAAGAACCGCGTCTACGTGCGTCGCGTGATTTTCAACGGCGCCGACTCGGTCAATGACGAGGTGTTCCGGCGCGAGATGCGCCAGTTCGAGGGCGGTTACCTGTCCAACAACAAGGTCGAACGTTCCCGCGTTCGTCTGCAGCGACTGCCATACGTCGAGGCGGTCGAGGTCGAGACCAATCCCGTCCCGGGCACGCCGGATCTTGTCGACGTCGAATACCAGATTACCGAGGGTCTGCCCGGGCAGTTCGGCGGTGGCGTCGGTTTCTCTGAATCGCAGGGTGTGATTCTGAACGCCAATTTCGTACACACCAACTTCTTCGGCACCGGCAACCGCGTGGCCGCGGATATCAACACGGGCAGATACCGGACGGTATACAGCCTGTCGCACACGGATCCGTACAGTACGATCAACGGCGTCAGTCGCACGGTCAGTCTCTCATATCGCGATATCACGCAGTTTACGGCCGATGCATCCGAACTGGATACGCAGACGATCTCGGCCCGGCTCGAATTCGGATACCCGCTGTCTGAGTATCAGAACCTGATCCTGGGCGTCGGCTGGAATGGCTCGGAGCTCCTCGCCAGCACCGGCAGCACCTTGCAGGCGCAGGAGTGGGTCTCGAGCAACGGGAATCCATACGTCCAGTCCGGGGTCGGTGGGACCAAGTTCAATACGTTTGAACTGATTGTCGGTTGGGTATATGACAGCCGGAACCGCTCGTTGTTTGCCGATCGTGGCTCCCGTGCGCGGCTCCTGCTGAACGTCACGGTGCCGGGCAGCGACGTCGAGTACTATAATTTGACGTACAGCTATACGAGATACGTGCCGATGACCCGCTACTTCACGTGGTCATTCAATGCTGATCTGCGCTACGGCAAGTCGTTCGGCGACACGACGGCGATTCCGCCGTACAAGAACTACTTCGGCGGCGGCCCCAATACGGTACGCGGTTTCCGCGAGAACACGCTGGGGCCGCGGGATACGTTCGGCAACCCGTACGGCGGCAACGCGCTGGTGGTCGGCCAGGCCGAGCTGATCATGCCAATCCCGCAGAAATGGCGGTCGCGAGCGAGGATTACCACGTTTTTCGACGTCGGCAACGTCTATTCGACGGATGGGGTTGTGTTCTACGATACGTCCTGCAGGACCAACAGCGCGCTGACGTGTAACGAGAACAACGAGATCACTTATGATTTCGGCGACGAAGACCTTAAAATGTCTTACGGTGCCGCCGTCCAGTGGCTGGCTCCGCTCGGCCTGTTCCGGTTCAGCTACGCGTTCCCGATCAATGCGGTGGGAGTCGGGGATGGGCGGTTCGGCGACCGGACCGAGCGGTTCCAGTTTTCGATTGGCGGCGCCTTTTAGGGGTAATCAACAGGTAAGTAACATGACTAAATTCATTAAAACTCCAATCGCGATTTCGTTGGCCTTCTTGATGTTTTCCGGGATGGTCAGTGCTCAGCAGGTCAAGATTGGCTTCGTCAACTATGGGCGCCTGATCGGCGAGTCGCCGCAGGCTGCAATCGCCGAGGAGGCGCTGCGGGAAGAGTTCGCGCCGCGGCAGCGCGAGGGTGTCGCGTTGCAGACTGAATTGCAGCAGAAGCAGGATCAGATCCAGCGTGACCTCGATGTCATGGGTCCCGAAGAGCGCCGCAACGCGGAGCGCGACCTGCGCAAGAACGAACGCGAGTTGGCGCGTCAGCAGCAGGAATTCTCCGAGGACTTCAACCTGCGGCGCAACGAGTCGTTGCGCAAGGTGCAGAGTGAAGTGCTGCGAGAAGTGCAGGCCTTCGTGGCCGCCGAGGGCTTCGACCTCGTCGTCAGCGATGGCGTGCTGTACTCCAGTCCGGCGATCGATATCACAGAACAGGTGTTGGCGGAGCTAAAGGCCAACTTCGCAGCGGAATCGGGCGGTTAGGCGCCGGACCAAAGGGTCGCGCCGCGAATCGCGAGCACCCGTATGCTGATATGACGCTGACGCTGGGACACATCGCGAGTCGATTCGGTTGCGAACTCAAGGGCGATCCTGACGCCAGCGTCAGTCATGTCGCAACACTTCAGGGCGCCAGCGCCGATTCGATTGCATTCCTCGCCAACGCCGCCTATCGCGGCCAGCTGGAGACCACCGGTGCTGCGGCCGTCATCCTGACAGCCGCAGATGCGGCCGCCTGTCCGACGGCCGCACTGATAACGCCAAATCCGTATGCCATCTACGCGCGCGTCGCGGCGCAATTGCATCCGGCCCGCCCCCTGCGCCCCGGCATTCACCCGGCAGCTACCGTCGCCGACGAGGCGACGGTGCCGGATTCGTGCGAGGTGGGTCCCGGCGCCGTCATCGAAAGCGGAGCGATGCTCGGTGAGCGGGTCTGTATCGGACCGAACTCCATGGTTGGTCGTGACAGCCGGGTCGGCGATGACACGCGGCTGATGGGCAACGTGTCGGTCTGTCACAGCGTACGAATCGGCGCCCGCTGTCTGCTGCACAGTGGCTGTGTGATCGGTGCCGACGGCTTCGGCATCGCGCAGGACCCGCCGGGCTGGACCAAGGTTCCGCAGGTCGGCGGCGTGGAAATGGGTGACGACGTCGAGATCGGTGCGAATACGACGATCGATCGCGGTGCGATCGACGACACGGTCATTTGCGAGGGCGTCAAAATCGATAACCAGGTGCAGATCGCGCACAACGTTCGGATCGGGGCGCACACGGTGATGGCGGCGCTCACGGGCGTGTCGGGCAGCGCGACCATCGGCGCCGGCTGCATGATCGGTGGTGCCAGCATCATCGCCGGTCACATCGGTATCTGCGACAATGTCACGCTGGCGGCGGGGACCGGCGTTGCGAATTCAATCAAGGAGCCCGGCGTGTACGGTGGCTGGCCTGCGAATGTCGATGAGATTGGTCGCTGGCGCAAGAATGTCGTCCGTTATGGACAACTGGATGAGATGGCGCGCCGGCTGCGTAAACTGGAGAAGCAGCTGGCCAAATCGGCTGGTGAGGAATGACTGACAGCGAACTGATACATCCGACCGCGCTCGTGTCGGCCGATGCGCACGTCGCCGATGGCGTTAAAATCGGCGCCTATACCGTCGTTGGTCCGCAGGTCGAAATCGGCGCCGGCTGCGAAATCGGCTCGCACGTTCAAATGAAAGGGCCGACGACACTCGGTCCGAACAATCGTGTCTATTCCTTTGCGTCGATCGGCGACGATCCGCAGGATAAGAAATACGCGGGCGAAGATACCCGATTGACGATCGGCGCCGGCAACATGATTCGTGAATACACAACGATCAATCGCGGCACGAATCAGGACGAGGGTGTCACGCGTGTTGGCGACAATAACTGGATCATGGCTTACTGTCACATCGCGCATGACTGTCGCGTTGCTAACGATGTCATCATGGTCAACGGGGCGTCGCTCAGCGGTCACGTGCGCGTGGACGATTTCGTGATGCTCAGCGCGTTCTGTGCGATTCACCAGTTCTGCCGGATCGGTGCGCATAGCTTCGTCGGTGCCTACGCCGGCGTCAGCAAGGATGTCCCGCCTTACCTCATGTTGTTCGGTACGCCGCCGAAGCCACGGGGTATTAACGCCGAAGGGTTACAGCGACGTGACTTCACGCCGCAGCAGATCAAGAACCTGAAGGAGGCCTACCGGATCTTGTATCGGTCCGATCTGCTGGTCGCGGACGCGCGCGCCCAGCTTGCAGAACTGCTGCCCGAACAGCCCGAACTGGGAATTCTCGTCGAATTCATCGATGAGTCCGAGCGCGGACTGATTCGCTAGCGAGCCGCGCGCTCGATGCCGAGGATTGTCATTATCGCGGGAGAGGCGTCCGGTGACCGCCTGGGTGCCAGTTTCATCGAGTCCGTAAAGCGCTTGCGCGGCGATATTCAATTCGAGGGCGTCGCCGGGCCCGCTATGCGCGCGGCCGGATGCCAGCCGTGGTTCGATGCCCACGAACTCGCCGTCATGGGTTTGTTCGAAGTGCTCGGACACTTGCCCCGGTTGCTGTCTATCAAGCGCCGGATCGTACAGCGGTTGCTGGCCGATCCCCCCGACGTCCTGCTCGGCATCGACGCCCCCGATTTCAACCTGCGGGTTGAGAGGGTCGCGCGCCGCGCGGGTATTCCGACCGTGCATTACGTGTGTCCGTCCGTCTGGGCGTGGCGTGAGTCGCGGGTCCGAACAATTCGCAAGGCCTGCGATCGTGTGTTGTGCCTGTTGCCGTTCGAACCCGCATTTCTCAACCGGCATGCGATCGACGGGCGGTTCGTCGGGCATCCGCTGGCCGATGAGATCGTCGCGGCGGTCGATTCGGCACCGTTCCGCCGGGAACTGGCGGTGACGGCGGAGCAGGTTGTCGCGATCCTGCCGGGCAGTCGCGGCAGCGAGGTGGTCCGGCTCAGCCCGGTGTTCGCGCGCACGGCCGCCTGGCTGGCAGCGCGGCGCCCCGGATTGGTGTTCGTCGTACCGGCCGCGACGGCTGAGCTGCGCGTGCTGATCGAGCGTGATTGGGCGAAATTCGCAGCCGGCTGCGACGTGCGCATCATCGAAGGGCGGGCGCAGACAGCACTCGGAGCCTGTGACGTGGCGCTGCTCGCCTCGGGCACCGTAACGCTCGAGGCGATGCTGCTCAGGCGTCCGATGGTGGTCGCGTATAAGCTGGCCCCAATGAGCTATGGCGTGGCGCGCGCGCTGCGGCTGATCAGGACCCGGTACATGTCGCTGCCGAATCTGCTGGCAGACGCGCCGCTGGTGCCGGAGATGGTGCAGGGGGATGCCAGGCCTGAGAAGCTCGGTACCGCGGTTCTCGAATTGCTCGATTCACCTGAACTGCGCGCCGATCTGGTCAAATCATTCGGGGCGTTGCATGATCAGATCCGGCGGTCCGCCGGTGCGCGGTCGGCCGCCGAAGTGCTCGACATCGCCGGACTCGCGTGACCGGTGCCGGTGGACGCTCTTTATTCTGGTTTGTTTATGGTTTGGGCTCGCACAGTGAGTTTGAAGAGTCTCGAGGCCCGTCGTGCCAACACTTGAGAATCTTCAGACGCGGCATTCGGTTCACGTGGGCGACCGCCTGGGCGACACCGTGGGTGGCGTGGACGAGGCCGGGCGCGGGCCGCTGGCCGGGCCGGTCGTTGCGGCTGTTGTCGTGCTGGCGACCGGGCAGACGATCGACGGCGTGCGAGATTCCAAGCAATTGACTGCGCATCGTCGCAATATCCTGGCCGAGGTCATTCAGCGTGAATCGATCGCCTGGGCGATCGGGCAGGCAGACGTCGCGGAGATCGACGAATTGAACATCCTGCACGCGACGATGCTGGCGATGCGGCGGGCCGTCGAGGCGCTTCCGGCGGCGCCGTCGCGCCTGCGGATCGACGGCAACCGCGCACCGGAGATGCCGCGGTATCCCGGGATCACCGAGACGCTCGTCGGCGGTGACCGGTTGTGCCCCGCGATCAGCGCCGCGTCGATCCTCGCGAAGGTGCATCGGGACAGGCTCATGGCCGACCTCGATCGGTGTTTCCCTGAGTTCGGTTTCGCACGGCACAAGGGCTACCCGACGGCCGCGCATCGCGAAGCGCTGGCCGAGTTCGGGCCATGTCCCGCGCATCGCCTCAGTTTTCGCCCGGTGCGCCTCGCGCTGGCGGCACAGGGGGGTAAGCCGTGAGCGTGCGGTTCGTTCATCTGCACGTGCATACCGAGTACTCGATCATCGACAGCGTTGTGAGGGTCAAGGCTCTCGTCAAAGCGGTTGCTCAGGACGGCATGCCCGCCTGTGCCATCACCGACCAGAACAACCTGTTCGCGCTGGTGAAATTTTACCGGGCGGCCATGCGGGCCGGACTGAAGGCGATTATCGGTACCGAAGTCTGGATTGGCGACGACGTCGGGCAATCTCGAAATGAGAAAGCCCAGGCGGGGAACGCACCCGGGGCGACGCGTCTGATATTGCTGTGCGCAAACAACGATGGCTATCGAAACCTTTCCGTGCTACTGACACGTGCCTACCGTGAAGGTCAGGAGCATGGCGTGCCGGTGTTGCGCCGCAGTTGGCTGGATGGGGCGGCCGACGGACTCATGGCGTTGTCGGGCGCGCGCGATGGGGCGGTTGGCCGGCACCTGCTCGCCGGCAGGCCGGACGCGGCCCGACGCGTGGTGACTGACTACCGCGAGTTGTTCGGCGGCGATTTCTATATCGAATTGCAGCGCACCGGCCGGCCCCAGGAGGAGGAATACGTGCAGGCCGCCGTGAGCCTGGCCGCCGAGACCGGGTGTCCGGTCGTCGCGACGAACGACGTGCGCTTCCTCAAGGCCGGAGATTTCGAGGCGCACGAGGCGCGCGTGTGCATCCAGCAGGGCAGGGTCCTCGACGACGCGTCCCGCCCGCGCGACTACAGCGAGCAACAGTATCTGCGCAGCTCCGACGAGATGGTCGAGTTGTTTGCGGACTTGCCGGAAGCGCTCGAGAACACCGTCGAGATTGCGCGCCGCTGCAATGTCGAGTTGTCGCTCGGCCAATCACACCTGCCGGAGTATGCGGTTCCTAAGGGCATGACGACCGACGCGTTTCTCGCCAGCGAGGCCGAGGCAGGCCTGTGTAAACGGCTTGGAGTCGATGCTGTGCGCGAACTGCCGGAGGCCTACACGCAGCGCCTCGCGACCGAGTTGGACGTCATTCATACGATGGGCTACCCCGGCTATTTCCTGATCGTCGCCGATTTTATCCGCTGGGCGATCGAGAATGACATCCCGGTCGGTCCGGGGCGTGGTTCGGGTGCGGGCTCGCTCGTCGCGTGGGTGCTCGGCATTACGGACCTTGACCCGATCGAGCACGAGTTGTTGTTTGAGCGCTTTCTGAATCCCGAGCGTGTGTCGATGCCCGATTTCGATATCGACTTTTGCATGGATGGCCGTGATCGTGTGATCGACTACGTGGCTGAACGTTACGGACGTGATCGTGTCTCACAGATCATCACCTATGGCACGATGGCGGCAAGGGCGGTCGTGCGTGACGTCGGCCGCGTGCTGAGTCATCCCTATGGTTTCGTCGACCGGATCGCGAAGCTGATTCCATTCGAAATCGGCATCACACTGGAAAAAGCGCTCGAGCAGGACAAAGAGCTGGGCGCGCTGTATGACAACGATGACGACGTGCGCACCGTCATCGACCTCGCGAGGCAGCTCGAGGGCCTGGTCCGCAACGCCGGCAAGCATGCGGGCGGCGTCGTCATCGCGCCGTCGACGATCACCGATTTCACGCCGTTGTTCCAGGTCGAGGGCGAGAAGACGACCGTGACGCAGTTCGACAAGGATGACGTCGAGGCGGCCGGCCTCGTCAAGTTCGATTTTCTCGGCCTACGCACGCTGACGATCATCGATCACGCCGTCAAGACGATCAACCAGCATTGCCGCACCGAAGAGGAGGGCCCGGTCAACATCCGCACCCTGCCGATGGATAGCCAGCGGGCGTTCGAATTGCTGCGGGCCTGCAACACGACCGCGATATTTCAGCTGGAGTCGCGCGGCATGCGTGACCTGGTCAAGCGCCTGAAACCCGATAATTTCAACGACATCGTGGCGCTCGTTGCTCTGTACCGTCCCGGCCCACTGCAGTCAGGCATGGTCGACGACTTCATCGCGCGCAAGCACGGCGAGAATGATCAACCGATCGACTACTTCCATCCGAGCCTCGAAGCGGTGCTGAAGCCGACGTATGGCGTCATCCTGTACCAGGAGCAGGTCATGCAGATCGCGCAGCGCCTGTCCGGCTATTCGCTCGGTGGCGCGGATATTCTGCGTCGGGCGATGGGCAAGAAAAAGCCCGAGGAGATGGCCAGGCAGCGCAGCGGTTTCGTCGATGGTGCCGCCGAGCGGGGCGTTGACCGGGGCCTCGCGGCCTTCATCTTCGATCTCGTCGAGAAATTTGCCGGCTACGGCTTCAACAAGTCGCACTCGGCAGCCTATGCGTTGCTGTCCTACCAGACCGCTTGGCTCAAGGCGCATTACCCGGCGCCGTTCATGGCCGCGGTACTGAGCGCGGAAATGGGCGACACGGACAAGCTCGCGATGCTCAAGCGCGACGTCGCGGCCAATCATCTGACCCTGCTGCCACCCGACATCAATGATTCGGGCGTGGCCTTCGCCTATCGCGGCGTTGCCGAGATTCGCTATGGCCTCGCCGCCATCAAAGGTCTGGGCCGGGCGGCGGCGGAGCACATCGTCGCGGCGCGCGAGGACGCTTCGTTCGTGGATCTTGATGATTTCTGCGAGCGAGTGTATAGCCATAAGATTGGGCGGCGTTCGATCGAGGCCCTGATCAAAGCGGGTGCACTCGATGCCACCGGGATGAACCGGCCTGGTCTCCTGGCGCGCGTTCCGGCCGCGCTCGGTCATGCCGAGCGCGCGGCCCGAGCGCGCGATTCAGGTCAGGACGATATGTTCGCGATGCCGGTCGGCGCGGATAAGGAGCCGGCGGGCAGGGAAACGGCGGCGATCCCGGCACTGCCGGACTGGAGTTTCCGGCAACAACTGACTGCCGAGCGCGAGAGTCTCGGCTTGTATATGAGCGGGCACCCGTTCGACGAATATCGTGCCGACGGGCCGTTCATCTCATCCGGGTCGCTTCGCAGCCTGACCAGCGCGACGCCGCCGAAGAGCGGCGGTAACCAGCCATGGTCCGGAGGACGCGAATGTTCGGCGGCCGGGCTCGTCACCGGGCTGCGGAAACGGGGTGGGCGCATCACGCTCGAACTCGACGACGGCGAGACCCGGCTCGAGGTCAGACTGTTCCAGGAAGCCTACGAGCGTTACCGGCACTTGCTGACGTCGGAATCCATCGTCGTGATCTCGGGCAAGCTCCGCTTTGACGCGTTCGTCGATGGTTGGCGTCTGACTGTCAAAGAGGTGGTGGACATCGATCGCGCGATCGAATCGCGCGCCGACCGGCTCGTGATCCGCTGGCCGGAGGACGCGAACGAGGCGCTGACGCCGAATCGGCTGAAGTCGATCCTCGAGCCGTACCGTCCGGGTAACTGCGAGGTCAGCGTGTTCTATAGTCGTTCCCAGGCGCAGGCACGCGTCCGGCTGAGCGCGGTCTGGTCGGTGCGTCCGTGTCGTGAGTTGCGCGAGCAACTCGATCAGATTTTCGGCAGGAATGGATATTACTTCGGTTACAGTCGCATGGCCTGACGCCGCCGGCCTTGGCCTTGTAACGCTTCGCCGCACCGTTTAGGGTTCCCGCCTATGGACCTCAAGTTTCTGGATTTCGAACAACCGATCGCCGAACTCGAAGCGAAGATCGATGAGTTGCGTTTCGTCGGCGACGATGCCGAGATCAATATCAGCGAGGAGATCGCCCGGCTGAAAGGCAAGAGCGAGACGTTGACGAAGTCCATCTTCTCGAACCTGTCCGCATGGCAGGTCGCGCAGGTCGCGAGACATCCGCTGCGTCCGCATACCCTCGACTACATCAAGCTGATCAGTCCTGATTTCCAGGAGCTGCACGGTGACCGGATGTACTCGGACGACCCGGCCATGGTCGGTGGGCTCGGCAGGCTCGATGGCAAGTCCGTCATGTTCATCGGTAATCAGAAAGGCCGGAACACGAAGTCGCGCGTGTTGCGCAATTACGGAATGGCGAAGCCGGAAGGCTATCGCAAGGCCCTGCGGCTCATGAAAATGGCCGAGCGTTTCCGGCTGCCCGTCATTACCCTGATCGACACGCCCGGGGCGTATCCTGGCATCGGCGCGGAGGAGCGTGGCCAGAGCGAGGCCATCGCGCGGAACCTGTTCGAGATGTCACGCCTGAGAACGCCGATCATCAGTACCGTCATCGGCGAGGGCGGATCGGGAGGGGCGTTGGCGATCGGCCTGGCGGATCGGGTCCTGATACTCCGGTACGCCATTTACGCCGTGATCTCCCCGGAGGGTTGCGCGAGCATCCTGTGGAAGAGTGCCGACAAGGCCGCCGATGCAGCCGACGCGATGGGGATTACAGCCGATCGTCTCAGCGAACTCGGGCTGGTGGACGAGATCATTCCCGAACCGCTGGGCAGTGCGCACCGCGATCCCGAGGCGATGGCGCAGACGCTGCAGAACGCGTTGATTTCGCACTTGCGCGACCTCGAGGTACTCGACACCGGCGAACTGCTGAATCGCAGGTCGGCCCGACTCGCCGCGATGGGCGTGTTCAAGGAAACCTGATCGCGCGGCGCCGGCGTCGATGTCTTCGGTCCTTGCAACGCTACGCCGCATGCTCGCGGAACACGGTGCGCCCGGCGATGGCTATTGCGTCGCGTTCAGCGGCGGTCTCGACTCAATGGTCCTCTTGCACGCCCTGCATTCCCTGCGCGGCGGGCCGCACAGGTTCACGCTGCGTGCCGTGCATATCCATCACGGGCTGCACCCGGATGCGGACGCCTGGTCGGCCCGTTGCGAGGCCGTGGCCGCCCAGCTGGACGTCGCGTATGTCGCGCACCGCGTAACCGTCGAACGCGACAGCGGCGAGGGGCTCGAGGCGGCAGCCCGGCGCGCGCGCTATGCGGCGTTCGCCGAGTTGCTGCGTGCAGACGAGCAACTGTTGACGGCGCATCACGAAGAAGATCAGCTCGAGACGTACCTGCTGCGGCTGTTGCGCGGCGCCGGCGTACACGGGCTGGCCAGCATCGTCGAGCGGGCGCCGTTCGCCAATGGCTGGCTCCTGCGGCCGCTGTTGATCGTCGGTCGCGTCGACCTTACAGCCTATGCGCAGGCGCACGGTCTGAACTGGATAGAGGACCCGTCGAATACCGATACGACGCTCGATCGCAACTACCTGCGCCACAACGTCATCCCGTTGCTGCGCGCCCGCTGGCCCGGCATGGCCGCTACCATCGGTCGTGCCGCGCGGCTCAGCGCCGAGGCCGCCGAGCTCATCGATGGCTTGGCCGCCGGAGACTGCGCGCGCATCGTGCACGCCGGGCTCATCGACCTGCGCGAACTGCGTACGCTTGCGCCCCCTCGTCAGCGCAACGTGATCCGGCACGTTCTGCGCCAGCGCGGCCTGCATCCCCCGAGCGAGATGCAACTGTTGACCGGCCTCGACCAATTGCTGTCGGCCGGCGCAGATCGTCACCCGGTTCTGCACTGGCCGGGTGGACAGGTTCGCCGTTACCGTCAGCGCTTGTACGTCCTGGAGGAGGATCCGTCGGTGGCGACCGATGATGCGCCCGTCGAATTTGCGTGGGACGGATCGGCGCCGATCGATCTCGGGCCGGTGCGCGGACGGGTCCAACTGGTGTCGGCCGAGACGGGGGGCTTCTGTATCGATCCGGCGAACGGCCCGTTGACGATTCGCTTCCGTCGGGGCGGGGAGCGACTGCGCGAAGCCGATCACCGGCATCACATCCTGCTGAAGAAGCTGTACCAGGAGCGCGGCGTCGTGCCGTGGATGCGCTCGCACGTCCCACTGCTGGCGCAGGGTGACACACTGCTGGCCGTCGGCGATTTCTGGTCCCGGACGGGCGCAACGGCGGACGGTCACCCGGCGGTTCGGGTCGTTTGGGATCGTCATCCAATTATTCAATGATCGCGGCAAGATGCCGCTCCGACGTCGTTGTCGTCGATTGGCCGATCTGGTAACTTGGAACACCGTGCCGATGTCTCCAGTTTCCAAGCCCGAAGGCAGGCTGCCGAGCAGCTTGTTCGCGCGCGCCTTTTTAATATCCAGGTTGGACTAGCCAATGCCGCGATTCGTGTTCGTAACGGGAGGAGTTGTCTCCTCGCTGGGTAAGGGGATCACCGCAGCATCGCTCGGAGCCATTCTGGAGGCGCGCGGGCTCAAGATCAGCATGATGAAGCTGGATCCTTACCTGAATGTCGATCCGGGTACGATGAGCCCGTTCCAGCACGGCGAAGTTTTCGTGACCGAGGATGGGACGGAAACCGACCTCGACCTGGGACACTACGAACGTTTCGTCCGGACCACGACCGGGCGGAACAGTAATTTTACGACGGGCCGGATCTACGGCAGCGTTATCGCAAAGGAACGGCGCGGTGACTACCTCGGCGCGACGGTCCAGGTCATCCCGCATATCACCGACGAAATCAAGCGTGGCATCACGCTCGGTGCCGCAGACGCGGATGTCTGTATCGTCGAAATCGGCGGCACAGTCGGCGATATCGAATCCCTGCCATTTCTGGAGGCGATTCGCCAGATTGGGTTCGACGTGGGCCCCAGTCACTGCGTTTACGTGCACCTGACGCTCGTCCCCTACATTGCGACGTCGGCGGAGATCAAGACCAAGCCGACCCAGCACTCTGTCAAGGAATTGCGGTCGATCGGCATCCAGCCGGATGTGCTGGTCTGCCGTTCGGAGCAGGTGTTGCCGGAAGAACATCGTCGCAAGATCGCGCTGTTCACGAATGTTAAGGAACGCGCGGTGATCTCGGCCATGGATGTCGACGACATCTACCGGTTGCCGATGGTGCTACGCGATCAGGCCATCGATCAGATCGTCGTGGACCAGTTCGGGCTCGACGTGCCGGAGGCCGACCTGTCGGAGTGGGAGGCAGTCGTCGCCGCCAAACGCAACACCGACACGGAGATCACGATCGCGCTCGTCGGCAAATACGTCGGCCTGCGTGACTCCTACAAGTCGCTGAGTGAGGCGCTCACCCATGCCGGCCTGCAGACCCGGACGCGCGTCAATATCCGCTACGTCGAATCCGGTCAGGTCGAGGGCGACGACCTGTCGTGCCTGGCCGACGTCGATGCGATCCTGGTGCCGGGCGGCTTCGGCGACCGCGGCTTCGAGGGCAAGATCAACACCGTGCGTTACGCGCGTGAGAATCAGATTCCGTATCTCGGTATCTGCCTCGGCCTGCAAGCCGCCGTCATCGAATACGCACGTAACGTCGCCGGGCTCGCTGATGCGCACAGCACCGAGTTCGATCCGGCCGCCGAGCATCCGGTCATCGCTTTGATCACGGAATGGCAGGATATCGATGGCACGAACAAGGAGCGCAGCATGGAGTCCGATCTCGGCGGCACGATGCGACTCGGTGCGCAGGAGTGCCGCCTGGCGTCCGGCAGCATAATGGCCAGGATCTACGGCAGCGAATCCATCTTCGAACGTCACCGGCACCGCTATGAGTTCAATAACCGGTACCTCGAGCGACTCCAGCGGGCCGGCCTGACCTTCTCCGGGTTTTCGATCGACGGACTCGTCGAAACGATTGAACTGAGGGATCACCCGTGGTTCGTCGCAAGCCAGTTTCACCCGGAATTCACGTCGAACCCGCGCGACGGACACCCCTTGTTCACGGGTTTCGTTATGGCGGCCCGCGAGTACCGCACCGAGGAACTTCCCGCAGCGGCGGACGCATGAAACTGCTCGATTTCCAGGCGGGCTACGATCAGCGTTTCTTTCTGATCGCCGGACCCTGTGTCGTCGAGAGCGAAGGGCTGACACTGGATATCGCCGGGAAGCTCCAGGAAATATCAGAAAGTCTGTCTATTCCATTGATATTTAAGGCATCCTTTGACAAGGCCAACCGCTCATCGGTCAAGAGCTTCCGCGGGCCGGGACAGGCAGAAGGGCTGCGGGTGTTGTCTGAAGTCAAGCGCCAGCTCGGCCTGCCGATCCTGACCGACGTCCACGAAGACACGCCGCTGTCAGAGGTCGCCGACGTCGTCGATGTTCTGCAGACACCGGCTTTCCTGTGTCGGCAGACCAATTTCATCGTCAACGTCGCAGCGCAAGGGCTACCGGTCAACATCAAGAAAGGGCAATTCCTGTCGCCGTGGGAAATGGGTAATGTCGTCGACAAGGCTCGCAGCACCGGGAATGATCAGATTATGGTCTGCGAGCGGGGCTTTTCGTTTGGCTACAACAACCTGATCTCCGACATGCGTTCGCTGGCGATCATGCGTGAGACCGGTGCGCCGGTTGTGTTCGACGCGACGCACTCCGTGCAGTTGCCGGGCGGGCAGGGCACCTCATCCGGCGGTCAGCGCGAGTTCATTCCGGTACTCGCGCGGGCGGCCATCGCGGTCGGCATCGCCGGTATTTTCATGGAGACGCATCCGGATCCGGCCAATGCGCTGTCCGACGGACCGAATGCCTGGCCGCTCGACCGGATGGCAGAGTTGTTGCGCACGCTCGTCGAAATCGACGCGCTGGTCAAAGCGCGGCCGCTGGCCGAGGTATCGTTGGCCGAGACAGATTATTGACCACGATAACGGGTTGACCGGGACAACGAGCCGAACCGAACGTGCAAGGGAGTGCGAGCGCGCATGAGTGAAATTGCGGACATCCACGCAAGAGAGATCATCGATTCCCGAGGTAACCCGACCGTCGAGGCGGATGTGCGCCTGGTGAGCGGGGCGCGCGGGCGGGCGGCGGTGCCGTCCGGCGCATCAACGGGTTCGCGTGAGGCCGTCGAGCTGCGCGACGGCGACCAGAACCGTTATCTCGGCAGGGGTGTGCTGCAAGCCGTCGCCAATGTAAACGGCGAGCTCCGCGACGCGCTGCTCGGTAGCGACGGGCTCGACCAGTCCGGGCTGGACCACCGCCTGTGTGAGATTGACGGCACCAACAACAAGGCCCGCATCGGCGCGAACGCGACGCTGGCCGTATCGCTGGCGACCGCACAGGCTGCGGCGGTCGAGCAGGGCGTGCCGCTGTTCCGCACGCTGTCTGCAAAGAGCAATATCATGCCGGTGCCGATGATGAACATCATCAATGGCGGGGAGCACGCAGACAATAGTGTCGATATTCAGGAGTTCATGATTCTGCCGGTCGGCGCGCCGTCGTTCGGCGAGGCGTTGCGCTACGGCGTCGAGGTCTTCCACGCACTGAAATCGGTTCTGCAGAAACAGGGGCTCAGCACGGCGGTCGGCGACGAGGGTGGTTTTGCCCCGGACCTGCCGTCCAACGCAGCGGCCCTCGATACGATCCTGAAGGCAATCGAGCTGGCAGGTTTTGCGCCCGGCACGGATATATATCTCGGGCTCGACGTCGCGAGTTCGGAGTTTTACGACAACGGGCAATACACGCTCGCGTCGGAAGGCCGCACGTTCGATTCGGCGTCGTTTGCTGATTACCTCGCCGGCCTGGTCGACGGCTACCCGATCCTCTCGATTGAGGACGGCATGGATGAGGGCGACTGGGACGGCTGGAAGACCCTGACCGACCGGCTGGCGGGCTCGGTGCAGCTCGTCGGCGACGACCTGTTCGTGACGAACACGTCGATTCTGTCGATCGGCATCGAGAAGGAAATCGCCAACTCGATCCTGATCAAACCGAACCAGATCGGCACGCTGACCGAGACCCTCGATGCGATCGAGATGGCCGTGAATGCGGGTTACTCGGCCGTCGTGTCACACCGATCCGGCGAGACCGAGGATGCGACGATCGCCGATATCGCCGTCGGTACGCGGGCCACACAGATCAAGACCGGTTCCCTGTGTCGATCGGACCGGACGGCGAAGTACAACCAGCTGCTGCGGATCGAGGAGATCCTGGGCAGTGATGCGAAATACGCGGGCCCGGCCGCGTATCCGGTCAGCCTGTAAGGCGCGACGGGCGCGACCGCGGAAGAGTACAGAGGACCCTGACACGTGAAGAGCCTGCAGAAGAAATCGTCGAGACCTGTCAGCCACAAGGTCCTGATCGGGGCGCTCGTCGGCCTGCTTGCGATCCTGCAGATACGGCTCTGGATGTCGGCTGGCGGCTTCTCGGAGGTCAGTCGGCTGGGGCACCAGGTCGAATTGCAGCGGCATGAGAACGCACAACTCGCCGAGCGCAACGCGCGTCTCGAGGCAGAAGTCGAGGATCTGAGCGGCGGCTTCGCCGCGGTCGAGGAACGGGCCCGGTCCGACCTCGGCCTGATCGCACCGGACGAGACCTTTTACGTCTTCGCCGGCGATGGGGACGGCGAGCGTGTCGAAGCCCGGTAGTCCATGAACGACTTATTGCCCGGAGGGTCGACCGGTGCAACGGTTGATGAGTCGATCAATACGTCGGTTGATGCTGATCCGTCGGCATCAGCATCCGCGCAGGAACGTCTACGGCTCCGGCGCGGCGCCGACCTCGAGTCCCTCCCGCGCGGCGCCGGGCCACCGCCGGTCACCGGTGTCATCCGGCGCCACCCCGAAGATTTCATCGTCGAGGAGCAGCTCGCGTTTCCATTGACCGGGGCAGGCGAGCACCTGTACCTGCGCATTCGCAAGACCGGCCAGAATACGCGCTGGGTGGCGAAGCAACTTGCGCGCACGCTCTCGCTTTCGTTCAAGGCCGTCGGCTTCGCCGGGCTGAAAGATCGCCACGCGATCACGGATCAGTGGTTCAGTCTGCACCTCCCGGGGCAGGCTGATCCGGAATTGGCTGCGCTCGGGATCGAAGGGGTAGAGGTACGGGAGGCCGTACGGCATTCCAGCAAACTGCGCACCGGTGCGCTGAGCGGCAACCGATTCCGTATCGTCGTGCGCGACATCGAAGGTGACCTGGATGCGCTGGAGGCTCGGCTCGGTCGGCTGCACGACACCCCGGTGCCGAATTACTTCGGCGCCCAGCGATTCGGCCGCGACGCCGGCAACCTCGATCTGTTGTTCGCGGCAGGGTCCGATGGTTCCCCGGGACGCGGCATCGGGCGCGAAGCGCGATCCTTCGGCCTGTCGGCACATCGTTCGGCGCTGTTCAACCTCTGGCTCGCCGGGCGTATCGACGACGGCACATGGCGGACTCCGCTGGACGGGGAAATCATCTATCTCGAAGACGAACATCGGTATCGGCACGTCGACAAGCTCGACGCGGCGCAGCCCTGCGTGCCGACCGGACTCCTGTGGGGCCCCGGCGACAACCAGGCGACCGGCACGGCGCTGGCACGCGAGCAGGCCTTTCGCACGAACTTCGCAACGACTTATCAGCTGCTGTGTGAATATGACGTGCGCATGATGCGACGGCCGCTGTGGCTGCGTCCGGCAGATTTTGACTACGAACTGGATCGCGCGGTGGGTGCGAGTCTGCTTAAACTTCAATTTGGCCTGACGCGCGGTCAGTTTGCGACGGCCGTGATCCGCGAAATTTGCCGGCACACGGGCTGATCGTCGCGCGGAGTCAACGATGCAGGCGACCGGGAAAACAGGGTGGGGGCATAGTGTGGTAACACGGTCGTTGTCGGTGCGGAGCCGAACACGGTGCAGGATGCGCGCATGAGCGAGATCTCCGGGCTGCAGCGACGCACGAAGGTCCGGTTGCGCCTGGCCAGTGCCGCACTGCCGGCCTGCCTGTTGCTCGGGGTTGCGGCCGGCATCGGGTTCGGTGCGCCGGCGATCGGAGCGGCGATTGGGGCGGGTATCGGTTTCGGGCTCGCGGCTGTCTTGTTTGCCGCGGCCGTGGTTGCGCGTGCCGGCGATCCCCGGCTCTAGCCCTCCGCGCGCCCTTTGCTATAGTGCCGGTCCGGATGAGGCTGGACGGGGGCTTCGAACATGCTCGATATCATCTCGCACGGCGATATCGTCGAACTGCAACTCAATCGTCCGCCGGCCAACGCGCTGAATCACGAATTGCTCGAGGCGTTGCTCGCTGCCCACCGTGAAGTCATCGAGGTGGGCGCACGGGGCCTGATCCTGTCCGGTCAGGCGGGCATGTTCTGTGCCGGTGTCGATGTCCCGGAACTGCTCGGCCATGATCGCGCATCGATTCACCGGTTCTGGTCATTGCTGTTTCAGTCGGCGAAAGCGCTGGCGACGAGCCCCGTGCCGGTCGTCGCCGCGCTGGCCGGCCACAGTCCGGCCGGCGGCGCCGTCCTCGTGGCAAACTGCGACTACCGGGTGGCGGCGCAGGGCACGTTCAAGATCGGGTTCAACGAGGTTCAGGTCGGCCTGCCATTGCCATCGACGATACTGTTGACGTTTACCGAACTCGTCGGTCCGCGCCTGGCGCGTTACTACGGGGTGGCCGGACGCCTGATGCTCATGGACGAGGCACTCGACATCGGGTTCATCGACGAACTCGTCCCGGCCGAGCGCGTGCTCGAGCGCTCGCTCGAATTCCTGGACGGCTTGCTCGCGCTGCCCCCGGTCGCGATGAACCGGACGCGTTTGACCGGCAAGGCGGTGTTGATCGCGGCGCTCGGCGAATCGGACGATGTGGAGCGCGTGACGGCCGACTGGTTCAGCGACGAGACACAGGTGGCGCTGCATGCGTTGGTGGACAGTCTCGGGAAGAATTAAAATTAATCTTAAAAATATTCAATAAATATATGAAATTAAAGTAATTATTGTGCCAGTAAAACATAGACTGCGCCCCTGCCGCCATCGCGCGGCTGGGCCGAGCAAAATGCCGCAACCGCATCCCACTGGCTCAGCCAGCGGTTGATGCCGGCTTTCAGCACCGGGCCCTTCGGCCCCGAGCCGAGTCCCTTGCCGTGCACGACGCGCACGCAGTTCAGTCCGTGCGTCCGGGCGCCCTGGATGAACGCGTGCAGTTCGTTGCGGGCGGCTTCGGCCGTCAGGCCGTGCAAGTCGATCTCGTCCTGGATCGTGAACTGGCCGCGCCGGAGCCGCCGCAAGACGCTGCGCGTGATATGCGGACGGTGGAATCGGAGTTCGTCTCCGGGCTCCATGTCGGCCGGGTCGAATGCGTGCTCCCCGGATGCGTCTGGCGCCGGGCGTTCGGCCGCCCGTGAGAACTTCGCGTGCGGCTTCGGTTGCGGTTTGTCGAACACGTGCCGCCGGCTGATGACGGGCTTCACGTCGCCGATCGTATTTCGGAATAGCGCCTCGTCGTCCGAGTTGCTATGTTTACTCTTTTTTCGCATGCGTCCCGCCCAGAGTGCCCTTTGAGAATACTGCTTAGCAACGATGACGGCTACCAGGCCGACGGTCTGGCCACGTTGGCCGTGTCGCTCGTCGACCTGGCCGACATTGTCATCGTCGCGCCGGATCGCAATCAGAGCGGAGCGAGCCACTCGCTGACCTTGAATTCGCCGCTGCGCGTCGGCCGGACCCGCGACGACATATATTACGTGACCGGCACGCCGACCGACTGCGTGCACCTGGCGCTGACCGGCCTGCTCGACGAGGAGCCCGACATGGTCATCGCCGGCATCAATCACGGCGCGAACCTCGGCGACGATACGCTGTATTCCGGCACCGTCGCGGCGGCTGCCGAGGGGCGATTCCTCGGTCTGCCGGCGATCGCCGTCTCGCTGGTCGGCGAGCAGCCGACGCATTTCGATACGGCCGGGCAGGCGATTCGCGAGCTTGTCCAGCAGCTCGAGACACATCCGATGCCATCGGACACGATGCTCAATATCAACGTGCCGGACCGCCCGTGGTCCGAACTCAAGGGCTTCCAGGCCACGCGCCTCGGTTACCGCCATCGCGCCGAACGCGTCATCAAGTCGCAGGATCCGAAAGGTCGGCCGCTGTATTGGGTCGGGCCGGCGGGTCCGGGACAGGATGCCGGCGCGGGCACCGACTTTCATGCGGTCCAGCACGGATATGTCTCGGTGACGCCGATGCACTTCGATCTGACCCGCCACGATGCCATCGAGCGCTTGGCCAACTGGTTACCGGTGTGAGCGACGAGCGGCGCCGCATAGAGGGAATTGGCATGACGTCCGCGCGCACGCGCGAGCGGCTCGTCAAGCGTCTCGTCGAAAACGGCATCAGTCATCAGGCGATTCTCGACCGCATCCGCACGGTGCCGCGCCACCTGTTTGTCGACGAGGCGCTGCAGAGCAGGGCCTATGAAGACAGCGCGTTACCGATTGGGCACGGCCAGACGATATCGCAGCCGTACATCGTGGCTTTGATGACTCAGGCCCTCGTCAACGGCAAAAGCGTCGGTGACCTTGGCAAGGTGCTCGAGGTCGGCACCGGTTGTGGCTACCAGACGGCGGTGCTTGCGACGCTGGTCGGGACGATTTTCACGATCGAGCGGATCCGCGATTTGTCGCGGACGACTCGCAATCGGCTGTCCGAGCTTGGCGTGCATAACATCCGTTATCGACACGGCGATGGCATGCAGGGCTGGCCGGGCCAGGCGCCGTTCGACGGGATACTCGTCGCGGCCGCCCCGTCCGGCATCCCGCAGGCGCTCCTTGATCAACTCGCCGTCGGCGGGCGTCTGATCATTCCGGTCGGTCCACCCGGCCAACAGGAGCTGGTCCGCGTCACGCGCGGTGCCACGGGCCTCGACCATGAGACCCTGTGTCAGGTGTCCTTCGTGCCGCTTCTGGAGGGCACCGGGTGACCCGTATTTTTTCGCGTCTGCTCGATCGTTGTCTCGAGTGGTCACGTCACCGTCATGCCCCGTGGTACCTCGGCGCGCTCAGTTTCGCCGAGTCGTCGTTCTTCCCGATTCCGCCGGACGTCATGCTCGCCCCGATGGTGCTCGCGCAGCGACGGAAGGCGTGGTCGTTCGCGTTGCTCACCACCGTCACATCGGTCGTCGGCGGTCTCGCCGGTTTTGCGATTGGCGCGCTCGCGATCGACTGGGTCATGCCGCTGCTGGAGCGCTTCGGGTACCTCGGTGCGTTCGAGCGCGCCCAGGCATGGTTCGCGGAGTGGGGCTTCTGGGCCATCTTCGTGGCGGGTTTCTCGCCCATTCCATACAAGGTGTTCACGATCGCGGCTGGCGCGATGTCGATGGCGTTGGTACCGTTCACGCTCGCGTCGATCATCGGACGTGGCGGGCGTTTTTTTCTCGTCGCGGCGCTGATCTATTTCGGTGGCGAGACGTTCGAGCGGAACCTCAAGCGTTACGTCGATATACTGGGCTGGATTGTGGTTGCGCTGATCATCGTGGCAGTCTGGTTTCTGCGCCACTGACCGATTTGGTGCGATGTCCAGGTTCACTCGCCATCTCGCGCCGCTGATCGCGTGTCTCGTCATGATCGGGTGCTCGAGTGCACTGCGCTGGGCACCGGAGTATTACGTCGTTCAGGGCGGCGATACCATTTATTCCATCGCGTTTCGCTACGGCATCGACCAACGCGACCTGCTGGCGTGGAATCGCATCGACAACGCGAGCCTGATTCGGCCGGGGCAACGCCTGCGCCTGTCGCCCCCGAGCGGCGGCGCTGCCGGCAGTCGCTCGACGACTCCGAAGACCGCCACCCGCGCGCCACCCGCGCGTGAGCCGATGCAGTCGGTCGGCTGGCGCTGGCCAGCGGACGGCAACGTCATTGCGAGCTACGGGGCGTCGGCCAAGACGCAATCGGGTATTCAGATCGGCGGCAAAAAGGGTCAGTCAATTCGCGCCGCGTCCAGTGGCCAGGTGGTTTATGCCGGCAGCGGGCTGCCCGGTTATGGGCAGCTGCTGATCATCAAGCACAACAACGATTACCTGAGCGCCTACGGCCATAACGACCGTTTGCTCGTCAAAGATGGGGAGACGGTCAGGAGTGGCCAGCCGATCGCGCGGATGGGCCTCGGCCCGGGCCAGCGACCGCTGCTTCATTTCGAGATCCGGCGCCGCGGTCAGCCGGTCGACCCGATACCGCTTCTGCCGGCTCGTTAGGTGGATTTCCGCCGCGAGGCCGGGGGACCTGTCCGCCCGTCCGGCAGCTTCTTGCTCGGACGAACCGGCACCCGCGAGAAATTTCCGTCAGCCGCCGGTCGTCACCTAGTCGATCAGCAGAGCCGCGACGACCCGGCGCTGCTCGCCGGCCAGGACGTTGAACGTCCGGCAGGCCGCGGCCGTATCCATGACTTCGAAGCCGATGCCCGCGCGCATGATGTCGGTTATCAGTGTCGTTGCCGGGAAGCGCTGCGCGCTTCCGGTGCCGAACAGGATGATGGCCGGATCCCGGTCCAGCGCGGGTTGAAAATCCGCTATGCTCATCTCCGCGATACCCGGTGGCGACCAGTCGGTTATGATCTCGTCGGTGGTCACGATGACCGGTGCCGTGAAGGTCTGATCGTTGACCCGCAATTCGCCCGCCACGAACGAACGAATCACTATGCCGCTGCCTGGTTCCAGATTTAATTTCATACGCCGTGATGGTACCGGTCGGTGCGGGCTGCTGACAATCATTGCGGCGGTCGTGGCGTGAGCCTGGCCAGGTCGATTCAGCGTCGCATCGTCCGTCGGGCGATGCCCGAGGCGGCGCTGGCCGGCCTGCCAGACGATCTCCATCCCGTTCTGCGGCGCGTCTATGCTGCACGCCAGGTGTCGGCGACGCAGCTCGAACCCTCGTTGGCGCAGCTGATTCCGGTCGGTGAGCTGGCCGGCGCCCGCCCGGCCGCGGCGCGTCTCGTCCACGCCTGGGAGCGGCGCGAACGCGTGCTGATACTCGGTGATTTCGACACCGACGGCGCGACGGCGACGGCGCTGTGTGTCAGTTGCATGCGCGCGTTCGGATTCGCAGACCTAACCTATCTCGTGCCGAACCGGATCGAATTCGGTTATGGTCTGTCCCCTGCAATTGCGGATCAGGCGGCTGGGCTGTCGCCGGATCTGATCGTCACCGTCGATAATGGCGTCTCGAGCATCGAGGGTGTACGGCGGGCCAGGGCACATGGCATCGACGTACTCGTGACGGATCATCACGTGCCTGGGTCCGAGTTGCCCGATGCCACCTGCATCGTCAATCCGAACCTGGTCGACGAGCCGTTTCCGAGCAAGTGCCTGGCCGGTGTCGGGGTTGCTTTCTACGTCATGGCGGCGTTAGGTCGAGCGCTTGCCGAGCGGGGCCATTTTGATGCCGGCAAGTCTCGCGCGGTCGTCGCCGGCGCCCTCGATCTCGTCGCGCTCGGCACGGTCGCCGACCTCGTTCCTCTCGACTACAACAACCGTGTATTCGTCGCCGAAGGGCTCGCGCGCATGCGTGCGGGCCACACGCGGCCCGGCATCCGCGCGTTGTTCGATATCGCTGGACGCAAGCTCGAGGATGCTCAGGCGTCGGATCTCGGTTTCTCGATCGCGCCACGGCTGAACGCCGCCGGGCGCCTGCGGGACATGAAACTGGGGATCGATTGCCTGCTCGCGACGACTGCCACGCAAGCACGTTCGATGGCGGCGCAGCTCGACCGGTTGAATGTCGAACGTCGCGAGTTGCAGGCACGCATGGAGGCGGAGGCGAAAGAACACGTCGCCGCGGCGCGAGCCAGCATCACCGGCGAATCCGCCGCCACCTATTGTCTGTTCGACGCCGCGTGGCACGAGGGTGTCGTCGGGCTCGTTGCGTCACGCGTCAAGGACCAGGTTCGCCGGCCAGTCATCGCGTTCGCGAACGCCGACGCCCCCGGCATGCTGAAGGGCTCGGCGCGGTCGGTCGGCGGTATCCATATTCGCGATGTCATCGACCGGGTGGCCGTGCGTCACCCTGACCTCGTGCCGAACTTCGGTGGGCATGCGATGGCGGCCGGGCTGTCACTGCGCGCGGCAGACCTGCCGCGCTTCCGCGCGGCCTTCGAGTCCGAAGTTACGCAATACGCGGATTTGTTGGCCGAACCGGATGTCATCTGGACCGACGGCGCGCTGACTGCCGACGAGATGCAGCTGCCGCTGGCCGAGGAATTGCGACGGGCCGGCCCGTGGGGGCAGGGCTTCCCGGAGCCGCTGTTCGAGAACACCCTGGAGATCGTTGACTGGAAGTTGCTGAAGGCGCGCCATCTCAAACTTCGGGTCAGCCATCCCGGCGACTCACGGATCGTCGACGCGATCGCGTTCAATCAGCCCGAGTTGCCGGAATTGGGGGAGGGCGCCTCCCTGCGGCTCGTGTACCGGCTGGACGTCAATGAGTTTCGACGCCGGCGCACCGGGCAACTGGTGGTCGAGCACCTGGTTGTTGCGTCCGGGCATTCCGATTAGCATACGCGCGCGCCCGGCAGATATGTGCCCGGGCGCGTGAGACACAAAGAACGACCGCAAGGGCGACACCAGCGATGGAAACCAATCAACTCAAAACCAGCATCAAGGACTTGCAGGATCGCAGCAGTGCCTTAAGGGGGTATCTTTGACTTCGAGGGCAAACAGGTTCGGCTGGCCGAAGTCACGCGCGAGCTAGAGGACCCCGAAGTCTGGAGCGATCAGTCACGCGCCGAAGCACTGGGCAAGGAGCGCGCGCGCCTCGAGTCGGTCGTCGGTCTGCTGGAGTCGGTCGGCGGCGTCCTGGCGGATTCGGCTGAGTTGCTCGAGCTTGCGGAGGCGGAAGACGATGAGTCGACGGTGGCCGACGTCGAGGCCGATATCGCGCGCATCCGGGCGGAGATCGAGCGCCTGGAGTTCGAGCGCATGTTCAGTGGCAAGGCGGACTCGGCGAATGCCTTCCTCGATATTCAATCCGGCGCCGGCGGCACCGAGGCCCAGGACTGGGCCGAGATGTTGCTGCGCATGTACCTGAAGTGGTGTGAGTCGAACGGCTTTCGGGCCGAGCTGATCGAGGCATCGCCCGGCGAGGTGGCGGGCGTCAAGAGCGCGACCGTGCATATCGTCGGCGACTACGCATACGGTTGGCTGCGCACCGAAATCGGCGTGCATCGTCTCGTGCGCAAGTCGCCTTTCGACTCCGGCAACCGGCGCCACACGTCGTTCGCCTCGGTGTTCGTTTCGCCGGAGATCGATGACAACTTCGAGGTCGAGATCAACCCGGCCGACCTGCGCATCGATGTCTATCGCGCGAGCGGCGCCGGCGGGCAGCACGTGAATCGGACTGAATCCGCTGTGCGCATCACGCATAATCCCACCGGGATTGTCGTGCAGTGCCAGAATGATCGCAGCCAGCACAAGAACAAGGCGACGGCCATGAAGCAGCTCAAGGCGAAGATCTACGAGATGGAGCAGCAGAAGCGACGCGCCGAGTCGCAGGCGGTCGAAGATACGAAAGCGGACGTCGGCTGGGGCAGCCAGATTCGCTCGTATGTCCTCGACCAGTCACGCATCAAGGATCTGCGCACCGGGGTTGAGACCGGGAATACCGAGGCCGTGTTGAACGGCGACCTGAACCAGTTTATAGAAGAGAGTCTGAAACAGGGGCTTTAATGAGTCACGATAACGGCCAGTCCGGCCCGGCGGAGACGCCGGAAGACCCCCGCCTCGTCGCGGAGCGTCGGCGCAAGCTCGACGAGCTGCGCGCGAACGGTTTCGCCTATCCGAACCAGCGCCGCCGCACGGCGCTGGCCGGCCAGATCGTCGCCACCTACCAGGGTCACGACGACGAGCACCTGGCCGATGCGGCCGTAGAGGTCTCGATCGGCGGGCGACTGATGGTCAAGCGCGTCATGGGCAAGGCGAGTTTCGCGAAGCTTCAGGATCGCACCGGGCAAATACAGATCTTCGTGCAACGCGATTTCGTCTCGCCGGAAGTCTATCAGTCGTTCAAGAGCTGGGATATCGGCGACATCATCTGGGCGCGCGGCACGATCTTTCGGACGAAGACCGGCGAGATCACGGTCAAGGTTGCCGAGATCGAGTTGTTGACGAAGTCGCTGCGCCCGCTGCCAGAGAAATTCCACGGCCTGACCGATCAGGAAACACGTTATCGCCAGCGCTATGTCGATCTGATCGTGAACGAGGATTCGCGGCGCGTATTCCGCGTGCGAACGCAGGTTGTCCAGTACATTCGCGCGTACCTGGATGCGATGGATTTTCTCGAGGTCGAGACGCCGATGATGCAGCCGATCCCCGGTGGCGCCATCGCGCGGCCGTTCGTCACGCATCACAACGCACTGGATCGCAAGCTTTATCTCCGTATCGCGCCGGAGCTGTATCTGAAGCGGCTGGTTGTCGGCGGCTTCGAGCGCGTCTACGAGATCAACCGCAGCTTTCGCAACGAGGGCGTCTCGACCCGGCACAACCCCGAGTTCACGATGCTCGAGTTATACATGGCCTATGCCGAATACGACACGCTGATCGACCTGACCGAGAACCTCGTTCGCAGTCTGGTGGCGATGTTGTTCGAGGACCACCAGGTCGAATACCAGGGTACGACGTACGATTTGTCGAAACCGTTCGCTCGGCTGAGCGTCCTTACCGCCGTCGTACAATTCAACCCGGATCTCGATGCGGAGCAGCTTCGCGATCGCGCCTATCTGGCCGGAGTCTGCGAGCGACTCGGGATCCCGATCGAGGAGGGTTTTGGGTCGGGAAAGTTGCTGATCGAGATCTTCGAGAAGACGGTCGAAGACCGGTTGTTCGAGCCGACCTTCATTACCGGTTACCCGGCCGAGGTTTCGCCGCTGGCACGACGTTCGGACGCGGACCCGTGGCTGACCGACCGGTTCGAGTTCTTCGTCGCCGGTCGCGAAATCGCGAACGGCTTCTCGGAGTTGAATGACTCCGAAGACCAGGCCGAGCGCTTCCGCGCGCAGGTTGTGCAGAAGGATGCCGGCGATCAGGAAGCGATGTTTTACGACGAGGACTACATCATCGCGCTGGAATACGGCATGCCGCCGACGGCGGGGCTGGGGATCGGCATCGATCGGCTCGTGATGTTCCTGACGGACTCTGCATCGATTCGCGACGTGCTGTTGTTTCCGCTGATGCGGGATGCCTGAGGTGTGTTCGTCGGAATCCGACCAGGCAGACGCTTCGGGTTTGATTAACTTGAAACGCCGGTTGAATCCGCAGCCGATTGCGGACGTTGCCACGACGTTTCCGCGGAAACATTGAGTGGCTGCTCATTGCGCCGAACGGGCGGATCACGCTATAGCGGGCTGACCCGCACCTCTTTCTCCCGATCGAGCCAGATTTTGCAGCGGCTCGCTTCTTTGCTGAAGGTGTAGTCGTTGCCGTACAAACTTACGGTAACGCCGGGATACACCGAGCCGCTGACTTCGATGATTGCGCTTCTCTCATCGGAGTGGTCGAGTTCATGCAGTCGTTGGATGAGCGCTGTTTTTTCAGCGTCGGTGGCGTCGCCCGCTTCGATGGCGGCTTCGCATTGTTCGATTTCGAGCTTGATGGCATCGATCGCCTGGTGATCGATGCCCACTTCCACCCGGGTGATGACTTCCGCTTCCGATCCCAGTTGCTGAGCGAGGATGCCTCCGGCGGCACTGACAACTCCGCCGATAAGGCGTGCACGGTTGCCGGCCACGATGATTTGCGCAGCAGAAATCAGGTCGCAGTTAACCGTCGGTCCGGCGATATAGATGTCGCCACCCGCGCGTATTTTTGCATTTTGTCCGAACTTTGCGGTGACCCCGCCTTTGGCGCGAACCATGCCGGAGTCGGCGTGGAGCACGCCACCACCGATCTGGATATCTCCACCGGCTTCCAGCGTCGCGTTATCGACCAGACCTTTCACGAGGATGTGACCGGCAGCGGTGACCTCGAATCCGCTGCGCACCGTGCCACCGATGTTGACCGCGCCTTTCTCTGATTCCAGGTTGCCGGTTTCCAGATCGACGTCACCCGGTACCGAGAACACATCGAGGATGTTCACGACGCCATTGATGACCATGACGGCGCCGTCCATGCCAGACCAGATCTCATCGTCCCGCTGTTCGGCATTTTCTCCGGCTTGCAAATTGACGTCATCCCCGTTCACCGGGGGATCTGTTTTACCGAACACATCGACGTGCGGCGTGCCCACCTGCGGCGGAATACGGCGACAGATCAGGACCCCTTCCGCTACATTACGGATGATGTGCTGGGCACGATAATCGATGCTCCCGTCCTCGCGTTCCGTGCCGAGCTGCTGTTCAACGTCGATCACGTGTTCGACATACGCGTCTGCGCCCTTGGTGCCCGGCGTACCCTCGGCTACCGGCTCTTGTTTTAGCGCGGTGTCACTTTCCAGCGCCTGGTTCAGCAAGGCCTGGAGTCTTTCCTCATCGATGCCGTGACACACGCCGGCCGCGGCCAGGGAGCCCCGCAACATGTCCATGTCGATCGGCGTCTCCGTGACCGACTTGGGATGAATATCGATCGAGGCAAGCATGCCATCGTCTTGTACCTCGACCGGCGGGGCCACGGAGATTTCGTCGTCGGTGATCGTCACGTGTCCATATACGGTTGCCTTGAGTTTGTCGTTTTCGATATGTGCGTGTGTCCCGATAGCGGGCTCGGTAGTCGGTCCAGCGGGGGCGGCGACAGGTTCACCGAGAATGGATTGACCGTCGACCGCCTCGACCCCGGCCGCGAGGGTTGCGATGGTCTCCCCCGGCGCGACGATTTGTTGATCGCGCACGGTCGGCGTGAGGCGGCCCGGTTCGCAGGGTCGTGGCTCGACCCACTGCGCGACGATGACGTCGGCAACGGTGTTATGCTCCGCTACTTGCTGCACCGCGTCACTGATGGCGTCCTCGAGTATGCCGCAACACACACCTGACTCACTCAGGCCCGCCATGACTGAATCTACGGTATAGGCCTCCGTAACGTCCTCATTCGGCGCCAGGCTCAGTAATGCCTGATCGTCATTGATATCCAGCTTTAGCAAACCCGTTATCCCAAAACCTGCCGGTATCAGGTTATCGGGCGAAACGCTGCCAATCTTTAATGCCTTCAAAGTAGCGCCGTTCGGGGATCGGGGTCGGAGAATGCGGGCTCATGCGTTCGCGGGGCCGGAATTGAACGCATCGGCTGCCGTCCGGCCTCGTTACGGCGCTTTGATCAGCGTCTGCAGCGCGAGCAGATCGGCAATATTCAGCTCGCCGTCGCCGCCTCCGGCAGGGTAGAGGTCGGCGTGCCAGGCCGGCGCCAGTCCCAGCGTGATCTCGTCCGTCAGCGCCTGCTGCATCAGCAGCAAGTCTCCGACGTCGACCCGGCCGTCGAGGTTAATGACGTTATCACCCGACCGCGTAAGGTAATTCCAGGCGTTCCAGTGTCCCGCTGGCTGCCTCGTCGGCAAACCACTGGCCCTCCGACTCGTCGATCGCAATCACGGCGCTCAGTTCGAAGGCTCCATCGTTTGGTGCGACGGCGACGACTTTGCCGGTCGCTTTTCCGGGCCCGTGGATCACGGTGCCGGGGTCGAGGCCGGGGACTGCCGTCGTGAAACGGTACAGGCGCCGCTTGATGCGTCCGAGGTTCTGCGTGCGTGCCACGATTTCCTGCCCGACATAGCAGCCTTTCGTAAAGCTGATGCCGCCGAGCAGGTCGAGGTTCAGCATCTGGGGGGTAAATGCCTCGGACGTGGGCGCACGTATGCCCGGCAGACCGGCCGCGATGTCGGCGAGTTGCCAGTCGGTGGTGCTGGCGGCACCGAAGCCGGCATCGGTGCAGACGGCGCGGACCTGTTCGGCCGGGCCGCACAGCCATGCGCGAGTCGGATCGCCGACGAGTCTGGCGGCGACGAGTGCCCCGGCGCTGGCCGCCGCGCCGGCTTCGGCGGCGACTTCGACTTGCCCGAGAGACAGCGGGGCGTCGACATCGAGCCCGAGGATGCCGGTAACCGCTACATTCATCACGGCGATCTCGACCCGGGACCGGAGCACGAACATTCCCAGGCGACGGGCTACGCCGTCGATGATGTCGGCCGGCAACGGCCACCACAGTGCTTCCGGACCGGGTAACAGCTGGCCGATCGCCAGCAGGCGGCCCTTGGCCGTGGTCCAGCCTGTCAGCGCACTGTGTCGGGGATCAACGCGGCCGACGTCCTGGGTGAGCTGGCCCTGCAGGAATTCGACGCGGTCCTCGCCGCCGATACGAAGGACCTGATGCTGGTCAAGTTCGACCGTGCGCATTCCGGCGGAGGTGGGAGATTGGGACATCGTGTCACGGGACTCTTACTACTGAAATATGCGGGTCATTCTGGCACACTACCGCGCATGTCAGAACCCATACCAGAACTCGGGCACAGCCTGAACGAGACTGCGGACCCTGGTGATTCCGTTGCCGCGGACGCCGGTCGGCGGGCGAACCGACGCGGCGGATCGGAGAGCGGGGCGGCCGAGACTGCCGTGCAGGCCGTGCAGGCCGTGCGCGAGATCGGCGGCCCCAACGGCCTCGAACCGACGCGTTACGGGGACTGGGAGCACAAGGGGCGGTGCATCGACTTTTAGCCCGTCGCGCGCGTCACAGGCATCGAACCCCTACCCATCGCCCGCGCTGCTGATTCCGAAGTCTGATCGATTCGGGGCTGGTGGGCGGAACGAATGAGCGGGTTTGAGCAACTGAGGTAAACCAATGGCCCGATATGAGCGACCGCTTTCGCCGCATCTCGATGTGTATCGGTGGGAGATCAGTAACACCCTGTCGATCCTGCACCGGGCGACCGGCGTCATGCTGTCGTTCGGCGCCATCGCGCTGGTTGGCTGGCTCATGTCTGTCGTCGCCGGGCCCCAGGCGTACGCTGCTCTGAACAGTTTTTTCGCAGGACCGGTCGGCGGGCTGATGCTCTTCGGTTGGACGTTCTGTTTTTTCTACCACCTGTGCAACGGCATTCGCCATCTAGCCTGGGACACCGGGCGGGGATTCGAGAAGGAACGGGCGCGCATGACGGGCTGGTTAGTCGTTGTCGTTGCGATTGTCATGACGCTGGGCGTCTGGATCGCGGTATTCGCCGCGTAGAGGTTTAGTGTCATGAGTCTGCAAGCTCCATTGGCGAAGGTTTTGGGCCACGGGTCCGCACGACAGGGAACCGGTCACTGGTGGGGTCAGCGCCTGACGGCGATCGCCCTGGTGCCGCTGACCGTGTGGTTCGTCGTCGCAGTCATGGGCATGCCGCATGGCAATTGGCACGAGGTGTCCGCGTGGGTTGCCGAGCCGTTGAATGCGATCCTGATGATCCTCCTGGTCCTGACGACCGTGTATCACTCGAACCTCGGCCTGCAGGTCGTCGTCGAAGACTATGTGCACGGCGCGACCGGGATCGCGACTCTGATTGCCGTCAAGTTCGCGCATGTCGTACTCGCGGTTGCCGGCCTCTATGCCGTGATCGTCATCTCGGTGGGAGCGGGCCGATGAGCGGTGAATACACGTTTATCGACCACACGTACGACGTCGTGGTGGTCGGTGCCGGCGGCGCCGGTCTGCGTTCCACCCTCGGGCTGGCACAGGCCGGGCTGTCGACGGCCTGTCTGACCAAGGTCTTCCCGACGCGCAGCCATACGGTGGCGGCGCAGGGGGGTATCAGCGCCGCGCTCGGCAACATGGGTGAGGACGACTGGCGCTGGCATATGTACGACACGGTCAAGGGCTCCGATTGGCTCGGCGATCAGGACGCGATCGAATACATGTGCAAGGAAGCGGCGGATGCGGTCATCGAGCTCGAGCACTACGGTGTGCCGTTTTCGCGTACCGAAGACGGCAGGATTTACCAGCGGCCGTTCGGCGGCATGACGACACGTTTCGGCGAGGGCACGGCGCAGCGCACGTGCGCGGCCGCGGACCGCACGGGGCACGCGATACTCCATGCCCTCTATCAACAGTCACTGAAGCATGATGCGACGTTCCATATCGAGTTCTTCGCGATCGACCTGATCATGGAAGACGGCGAGTGTCGCGGCGTGGTGGCGATCGACATGGCCGAAGGCACATTACATCGCTTCCGTGCCCGCCGCGTGATTCTCGCGACCGGCGGCTACGGTCGGGCGTTCTTCTCGTGCACGTCGGCGCATACCTGCACGGGAGACGGCAACGCCATGGTTCAGCGTGCGGGACTGCCTCTGCAAGACATGGAGTTCGTGCAGTTTCACCCCACCGGCATCTATGGCGCCGGCTGCCTGATCACCGAGGGCGCGCGTGGGGAAGGCGGTTACCTGACGAATTCGGCCGGCGAACGTTTCATGGAGCGTTACGCGCCGAACGCCAAGGATCTCGCGTCCCGTGATGTCGTCAGTCGATCGATAACGATCGAGATTCGCGACGGCCGGGGCGTCGGCGATCAGGCCGATCACGTGCACCTGCATCTCGAACATCTTGGCCCGGAAATTATCGATGAGCGCCTGCCGGGAATCGCCGAGTCGGCGCGGATTTTCGCCAGCGTCGATGTCACGAAGGAGCCGATCCCGGTATTGCCGACCGTTCACTACAACATGGGCGGAATTCCCGCGAATCGTCACGGGGAGGTGCTGACGCTGAGCGTCGACGGGCAAGAGACCGTTGTGCCGGGCCTGATGGCCGTCGGCGAGGCGGCCTGCGTATCGGTACACGGCGCGAATCGTCTGGGCTCGAACTCGCTGCTCGACCTGGTCGTGTTCGGGCGCGCAGCGGCTCATCATTGTGCGGCGGAACTTGTAGATCGCGGCCGGCAGAAGCCGCTGCGAGACGATGCCGGCCGCCTCGCCATAGAGCGTCTCGATAAGTTGCGCCATGCGAATGGCAGCCGCCCGACGGCCGAGATTCGGGTCGAGATGCAGCGGAGCATGCAGAACCACGCGGCGGTGTTTCGCACCGGCGAGGTGCTCGAGGAAGGTATCGAGAAACTCGCACAGACCTTTGCATCGTTCGACGACGTCAAGGTCTCGGACCGCGGGCTGATCTGGAACACCGATCTGATCGAGACGCTCGAACTCGAGAATCTGCTGTCGCAGGCCACGGTGACGATTGCGTCTGCGGCGAACCGGACCGAGAGTCGGGGCGCTCAGGCCCGCGAGGATTACCCGGATCGGGACGATGAGAACTGGATGAAACACACGCTGGCGTGGTGCGACGCGCAAGGTAACGTCCGGTTCGGCTATCGCCCCGTGCATCTGCAGACACTGACCGACGAGGTTGAGACCGTGCCCCCGAAGGTGCGCGTGTACTAAAGCGACTGACGAATACCCATTTAATGGATTAAGGATTACAAGGCGACACCATGGCTCAATTCAGGCTCCCGGCCAATTCGCGGCTGCAGAAGGGCAAGTCCTTCGAGGCTCCCGCTGGCGCAAAGCATGTCAGACGGTTCGAGGTCTATCGCTACGACCCCGACACCGGTGAGAACCCGCGAGTCGATCATTACGACGTGGTGCTTGACCAGTGTGGCCCGATGGTCCTGGACGGGTTGATCAAGATCAAGAATGAGGTCGACCCGACGCTGACGTTCCGACGTTCCTGCCGTGAGGGTGTCTGCGGTTCGTGCGCCATGAACATCGACGGAGTGAATACGCTCGCGTGCACGCTGGCGATCGATGACATCAAAGGGCCTGTCAAGGTCTATCCGCTGCCGCACCTGGAGGTCATAAAAGATCTCGTGCCCGACCTGACCCACTTCTACGCGCAGTACGCATCGATCAAGCCATGGCTGCAGACGCGCACCCCGGCGCCGCCGGACGGCGAACGCCTGCAGTCCAAGGAAGAGCAGGAACTGATCGATTCGCCGTCGGCGTGCATTCTTTGCGCCTGCTGTTCGACGAGTTGCCCGAGCTATTGGTGGAATAGCGATCGCTATCTCGGCCCCGCGGCATTGCTCGCAGCGTATCGATGGTTGGTCGATACCCGCGACGAGGCGACCGGCGAGCGGCTCGACGATCTCGAAGACCCGTTCCGGCTATATCGTTGTCATACGATCATGAACTGCACGAACTCGTGCCCGAAGGATCTGAACCCGGCCAGGGCCATAGCCGAAACCAAGAAGATGCTGGCCGTCAGGCGGCTGTAGCCGTAGCGGACCCGATTCGCGGCATGGATTCCGTCAAACGCGCACGACTCGGATGGCGTTGCCGCCGCGGTATCCGCGAGCTCGACCTATTGCTGATGCGCTACATGGACCGCGATTTCAATCGCGTCGATGCGGCGGAGCAGGCGGCGTTCGAAACCCTGCTTACTTTTCAGGATCCGGAGATTCTCGACTTGCTAACGGGCCGCCTGACCGTGCAGGATGCTCGGCTGCAGGATGTGGTCGAACGGCTTTTATCGAACGATTGAACTGGCGCTGGCGGATCGCGCAGGTTCTGTCGTGCCCCTGTTGGGTGGCCGGATCGCGACCGTCGTGGCGCATGCGTCGGGGCGCTGGTCGCTGCAGCTTACGTCGGCTGCCGCCTCGGGTGATGCGCGGGGCGATGAATGGCTCGAAGTGCGCCTGACGCATGGCTGGATCGCCGCCGGCGGGCGCCTGGTTGGGCTCCGGTGGGTCGCCCGGGACGGGCGGCCGTTTGCCTGTTGCCTGTGGTGCCGTCATCGCGGCACGGTGGGTTGGCGACACCTGCTCGTCCGGTTGCGGGTGCCGATGGCGGCCGGTTTATCGTAAAATCGGGTGGCTGCTGCGTTGCATCGGTCGCGAACCGGCCGAATTCGCCGGGAGCCTGGAAGGAGCCGAAAACTGTGACGGGTGTTTGCATAATCGAGCGCCGGTGCGAACTTATCGCGACCGCATGGGTCTATGCGAGGGACAGTGGCCCGCTGCGCGCCCGGATGGAGATCGGTCCGAGATGAGCGCCAAGGCTGACGATCAACGGCTCGTCGAACGGGTTCAGCAGGGCGACAAGCGGGCTTTTGATCTGCTCGTGCTGAAGTATCAGCACAAAATTGTAAAATTGATTATGCGTTACGTTCGTAATCCGGCGGATGCCCTTGATGTCTCGCAGGAGGCGTTCATCAAGGCCTATCGCGCTCTGCCGAATTTCCGGGGTGATAGTGCTTTTTATACCTGGTTGTACCGGATCGCGATCAATACCGCGAAGAATCATCTCGTCGTAATGAAGCGGCGGCCGCTGGACTTCGATGTCGACCTGCAGGATCCGGAGGCCTATGAGGTGAATGCCCGGCTGCAGGATATGGATACGCCGGACGCGATCGCGCAGCGCGAGGAGTTGCGGGAAACGGTCGAGGATGCGATCAACGCCCTGCCGGACGAATTACGGCTCGCAATCGTATTGCGCGAGATCGAGGGGTTGAGTTACGAGGAGATTGCGCGCGCGATGGAGTGTCCGGTCGGGACAGTTCGTTCGCGCATCTTCAGAGCCCGCGAGGCGATTGACGGTCGCATCAGGACGTTGTTGCAGGGTGCCGACGGTGATTGACGCGCAGCCGGGAAACGGACGAAACGAGGCATGGAGACGATGAGCCAGACTATAAATGAACAGTTGTCCGCGTTGCTCGACGGTGA
>Ga0114949_10000049_pt1 | contig 41328 bp, 36 predicted proteins | sample N074metaG_FD_83505 | JGI IMG/M metagenome (GOLD analysis project Ga0114949, IMG submission 83505) | Deep subsurface microbial communities from Kermadec Trench to uncover new lineages of life (NeLLi) - N074 metaG | ecosystem: Environmental > Aquatic > Marine > Ocean trench > Sediment | place...
CACGGCGCTGCTCTCGCCATGGCGGCGGCCAGGCGCGGCATAGCGGCCCACATTGTTATGCCCGAGAATGCCCCCGGGGCAAAGAGGGATGCGGTGGCGGCCTATGGTGGAACCATTGTGCAGTGTGCCCCTACACAGGCGGCCCGGGAGCAGACCTTGGATGAACTGGTAGCGCGCATCGGTGCGCACGTGGTTCACCCCTACAATGATGCCCGGGTGATAGCCGGGCAGGGTACCGTTGCCCTGGAAATTCTTGAGCAATTGGAATATCTCGATGCGGTGGTGGTGCCGGTTGGAGGCGGAGGCTTGCTGGCTGGCGTCGCGCTGGCGGTGAAGAGCCTCAAACCCGCGGTAGAGGTCATTGCCATCGAGCCCGCGGGGGCCGATGATGCTTTCCGGTCCTTTGGCCTGGGCAGGCTTGTTCCGCAAACTTCACCCAATACCGTAGCGGACGGACTACGTGCGGGGCTGGGCGAGTTAAATTTCAGGATAATCCAAAAACATGTCGATACGATTCTGACCGTTGAAGACAGCACTATTATCGAGGCAATGAAACTGCTGTGGAGCCGGATGAAAACGGTTGTCGAGCCCTCCGGTGCAGTGAGTTTTGCCGGTATACTGGAGCACCCAGAGCGATTTAAAAAACGCAGGGTTGCATTGGTGATTAGCGGTGGTAATCTCGACCTGGACAATCTGCCTTGGTAGACATGTATGAATGAGCCTCAAACTACAGCAGCGCAACCGCGCTGGGGTCGGCTGAAGCAGCACTTTCGAGAAGCATTTTCTGGCGGCGTGGTTCACCAGCGTCAGTCAGAGGACGAGTGGTCTTTAAGCCGTGCTACTGAGCGGCGTCGTCATGCATACCGGTATATCTTACTGGCCCTTTCTGTCGCACTGACACTCAACAGCCTTCATCAATTTTATTTGGAGCACTTCTTGTCGGCGGCCGTTGGTTTCATCTTGTTGGGTGTTGTTTTTGCCAACATCTGGCAGCTGGGCCGCCATCGTGAAGCGCTGTTCTCGCCAACCGTGATTCTCGCCATGACACTGACCGTAATTCTTATTTCGGTATATCGTGGGCAGACTTATACGCTGTATTGGATATACCCTCTTCTGTCTCTTCTCCCCCTCATCTTGCAGCTCCGGCCTGCAATGTGGCTGGGCGTTGTGTGCGGGGGTTTGTTGTTGCCGATTCTCCTGTTCAGTTTCGATACCAATACGGCCGCTGTCATTGGCCTGAGCATGACACTCACCTGGCTCATCAGTGCCTGGTTAATCTACGCGGTCACGGCGCAGTCGCGCCGCCTCAGAACCATGGCAGATACCGACCCGCTGACCAGTGCCTACAACCGCCGCTTTTTTCAACTTCAGACCGAGCAGGCATTTAGTCAGTGGCAGCGTAATAAGCGTCCGGCGTCAGTCCTTTTGATTGACGTTGATTTTTTCAAGCGAGTGAATGATAAGTTCGGGCATGCGGTCGGAGATATTGTATTGAAGGGGCTTGTTGAGCTGATAACAGGCCGGGTCCGCAAGGTGGATACGGTCTGTCGCTATGGCGGCGAGGAATTTGCTGTGCTGCTGCCAGAGACGGATGCCCAGGGTGCTGTCCATGTTGCGGAGGAGATTCGAGCCCTGATGGAAGCTTCACATTTAGTGGAATCCGATACCGTCACCATCAGTCTTGGCGTTTGCGAAGTTATGGATGTTAAGGATACCGACCACTGGGTCAACCTGGCCGATGGAGCGCTGTATCGCGCTAAAAAGAGTGGACGCAACCGCGTCGAGCTGGCGACAGCCGACGACATTCCCCAGGAACAACCCAGTCTCGACAAGACGGTGCCCCAGTGGCGGTGAAGTGGTTCAGGGCCATGGCTATGGCCCTGGCGATGTTGTTGCTGACTGCCTGCAGCAGTACAACGTTTGTGTATAACCGCCTGGACTTTATTCTGCCCTGGTATCTGGATGATTATGTCGAGTTGAGCCGCGAGCAGAAGGCCTCGCTGGGTCAGCTGCTAAAGCCCTTTTTGCGGTGGCACCGGGTGCAGGAGTTACCACACTATGTGCTGATACTGCGCGAGATGGAGACCACTCTCGATGCCGAGGTGACGGCTGAAGTCGTTGCCGGCACGTTCTCTGAGCTGGAGCGCGCCTGGCTCACTCTGGAGGAAAAGGCACTGAACTGGTTGCTGCTGTTGGGCGCCGAGCTAAGTGACCAGCAAATAGCAGAATTCCTCGCCGTATTGCAGGAACAACAGCTGGAATATGAAGAGAAATATCTGGACAGAAGCGATGCGCAACAGCGCGAGGACTCCTTTGAGGATTTTCTGGACACCCTACAGGATTACCTGGGCCGGCTGGACACACCGCAGCGGGCGGTACTGAAACGAGCCAGCGCGGATCTGGGCCGAATGGATGGCCTGTGGCTGGAAGAACGGGCCGCGTGGCTGGCCCAATTGAACTCCACCTTGCAACGCGCGCCCGGTTGGCAGCAGGCTTTGAGGGATACCAGGGACGCAAGGGAAACCAACTATTCACCCCGGTACCGCGACATCTACACGCACAATCTTGAGATTATTCAGGCTGCCATCGCCAGCGTTATCAACAGCCGTAGCCCCAGGCAGGACCGGCGCCTGCGTAAAAAACTCAAAAACCTCCGGGAAGACTTTGAGACGCTTATCGCCCAGGCCAAGCCGGACTAGGGTGCTCAATTAAACAGGGATAAGTCCCTGACCGCGCCCTTGGCGGCGCCACAGTGCGCGGGCATCTGCCATATTGCGACCGTGGGTGGAAGTTTTGGAGCGATAGTCGGGCATTGCGGTGTTCCAGTGGGTCAAGTCTCGAAAGTAGCAGCTGGAATAACAAAAAAACGCGCCTAGCTTAAGACCTTGATAAATACCTTGGAGTTGCGCTGCAGGTTGTAAAGCGCCTGGCGCTCGCCGGGCAGCGCCTCATGACTGGTCTCCGCGAAGCCCTGTTCGATGAACCAGTGGGTGGTCTGGGTGGTGAGCACAAACACCTTGTTCAGCCCCTGCCGCCGGGCCTCGTGTTCCAGTTCCTGCAACAGGCGTTGCCCCCGCCTGCCGCCGCGGTAGTCGGGGTGGGAGACAATACAGGCAATTTCCCCGCTGTTGTGTTCTTCGAAGGGGTAGAGTGCGGCACAGGCAATAATGCGGCCATCTCTCTCCAACAGGCGAAAATGGCCAATCTCATTTTCCAGCAGCTCTCGCGAGCGTTTTACCAAGATACCGCTAGCCTCCAGGGGTTCGATAAGCTCGATAATTCCCCCCACGTCATCAATGGTGGCCGGGCGCGAGCGCTCGTAATCGTCGTTGGCGACCAGGGTGCCACTGCCATCGTGGGTGAACAGTTCCTCCAGCAGTGCGCAGTCTTCACTGTAAGTAATGATATGGCAGCGCGGCACACCGGCGGCACAGGCTGCACTGGCGGTTTTGAGCAGGGCAGCCTGCTCTGGGTTGCCGGGCTGCAGCGTCGCAACCTCACCCACGGCGCACTGCCGTAGCAGCTCCCCCCCGGCGGTGATAATGCCGGCATCACTGCCAAACAACATTAATTTTTCCGCCCCTATGGCAGCGGCACATTGCACCGCGATATCTTCCAGTGCCAGGTTAAAAATCTCGCCAGTGGGGGAGTAGCCCAGGGGTGACAGCAGCACAATGGAGTTCTCGGCCAGCTGTTGGTGTATCCCGACGGCGTCTATGCGGCGCACCCTGCCGGTGTGGTGAAAATCGACCCCGTCAACCACACCCAGGGGCTTGGCGGTGACAAAATTGCCGGAACACACCCTGATTTGGGCGCCCTGCATGGGCGAATTGGGCAGGCCCATGGACAGCAGGGCTTCAAATTGTGCGCGCAGGGAGCCCGCGGCATCTTTTACATGTTCCATGGCGGCGCTGTCGGTGATGCGCAGGCCGTTGTGAAATTGCGTATCCAGGCCGGCGCGCTGCAGGCGTTGCGCGATTTGAGGCCGGCTACCATGAACCAGCACCAGCTTGATGCCCAAACTGTTGAGCAGGGCAATATCGTGTACGATATGGGCAAAATTTTCATGTTGCGCCAGCTCGCCCCCCATCATCAAAACAAAGGTTTTCCCCCTGTGTGCGTTGATGTAAGGCGCTGTATTTCTGAACCAGCGAATATTGTTCCGACCCGGTGTTGTCACGTTAGTACCCAAGTTTGTGGCAAAGGGAAAAGCTTAGCAAATCCTGCTCGATTCGCTTATGGCAATAAGTCACAAGGCCAGAGGCCGAAATTTACAGGCAGTAGTGCCTAATACACTGCTGCAAGAGGGCTACGCAGGGCTTTATCTGGTCCATTGCCAGGTATTCATCGGGCTGGTGGGCCAGGTCGATGGAGCCGGGGCCCATGACAATGGTCTCCATTCCCAGCTGCTGCAGAAAGGGCGCCTCGGTGGCGAAGGCAACCGCCTGCGCGCTGTGGCCGGTGAGCTTTTCGGCCATTTTTACCAGTTCGCAGTCTGCATCTTGTTCAAAGGGTGCAATGTTTTTAACCAGTGAGCTCAGGGTAATATCCAGCGCGTGCTGTTGGGCGATACGCTGTATGCGCTGCTCTATCTCTGCCCGCACTGACTCATTATCACCGTTGGGAGTCATGCGCAGGTCAAAATGCAACTCGGTTAACCCGCAAATCCGGTTGGGGCTGTCACCACCGTGTATGGAGCCCAGGTTGAGAGTGGGAAAAGCAACCTCAAACATAGGGTTGCTATAGCGCTGGCGCATTTCCGCGCGAAATACCATGAGCTCGCCCATGACCGCGTGCATGGCATCCAGCGCACTGTTGCCCAGTGCCGGATTGGATGAATGGCCCGCCCGCCCGGTCACTCGCACGCTCTCCATCATGATGCCCTTGTGCATGCGCACCGGTACCAGGCCAGTGGGCTCGCCAATGATGGCTGCCCGCGCTTTGGGGTAGCCCGCCGCGGCCAGTGCTCTGGCACCATTCATGGAGCTCTCTTCATCGGCGGTGGCCAGGATAACCAATGGTTGCTTGAGCGGTGTATCGGTAAAGGCGGAGGCGGCGGCGATGGCCAGTGGGAAAAAGCCCTTCATGTCAGTGCTGCCCAGGCCGTATAGTTTGCTGTCGCGCTCGGTTAATGCCAGTGGGTCGGACTGCCACAGGCCATCGTCATAGGGCACGGTGTCGGTATGGCCTGATAAGACCAGCCCCCCGGGGCCACTGCCCAGTGTGGCAATCAAATTGGCCTTGCTGCCATCGGCATTGATGTTCTGTATCTCGATGGCAAAACCCAGTGCAGACAACCACGTGGCCAGGGTATCGACCACCTCGCGGTTGCCCTGGTCCCAGCCCGGGTCGGTGGAACTGACGGAGCTTATGCCCACCAGCTGCCGCAGTTGCCTGAGAATGGCTTTGCTGTCGAGGCTCATTACTTGCTCACCCTGTGTAGTGACTCTCGCATGGGAGGGCTAGCCGAAGATACCCTTGAACAGGAAGAAGAAAATAATGGCCAGACCGGCACCCGCCGGCAGGGTGATAATCCAGGACATAAAAATCACACCTATGGTGCGCATATTGATGGCCCCGATGCCCCTGGCGAAACCCACACCCAGCACGGCACCCACCAGCGTGTGGGTGGTGGAGATAGGCAGGCCGGTTGCGGTTGCGATGACCACGGTGGAGGCGGCCCCCAATTCGGCGGCAAAACCGCGACTGGGGGTAAGCTCGGTAATCTTGCGGCCCACGGTGGCAATCACTTTCCAGCCATAGGTTGCTAGGCCCACTACAATACCCAGGCCGCCCACCATCAGTATCCACCCGGGCATGGCTGATTCAGCGGCAATGACACCCCCGGATTGCACGGTGCTGGCAATTGCCGCCAGGGGGCCCACAGCATTGGCCACATCGTTGGAACCATGGGCAAACGCCATGGCGCAGGCGGTGAATACCATCAAAATGGCAAATATTTTCTCCACGTTATCGAAACGGCCATCGAGATCGGGGGTTTCGGTTACCCTGGACAGAAACACATATCCCACACCGGCAACGGCGAGGCCAATAACGGCGGCTATAGGCAGGGCATTGGCAAAGGCACTTCCCAGCCCCAGGTCCAAATCCAGGCTCACGTGCTTCAGGCCTTTCAACAGGGTGACCATGGCAATCATAAAGCCCACCATCCACATGTAAATGGGAATGTATTTTTTGGCCCGGTTGAAGGGGTCCTCGGTATCCAGGATGAGTATTTTGACGCTCATGAACAAGCTGAAAGACAAGGTGCCCGCCATCACCGGTGATACCACCCAGCTCATGACGATTTTCCCCACGGCGCCCCAGTGGATGGCATCCACCGAAATACCCACGGAGGCGAAGCCCACGATGGCGCCCACGATGGTGTGGGTGGTGGACACTGGCCAACCCTTAATACTGGCGATCATCAGCCAGGTGCCCGCAGCCAACAGCGCCGACATCATGCCGTAGACCATGAGCTCGGGGGACTCCGCCATTACATCGGCATCGATAATACCCTTGCGTATGGTTGATGTGACCTCGCCACCGGCCAGATAGGCCCCCAGAAATTCAAACACAATGGCGATAAGAATCGCCTGTTTGATGGTTAATGCACGGGACCCCACGGACGTTCCCATTGCATTTGCCACGTCGTTGGCACCGATGCCCCAGGCCATAAAAAAGCCAAAGATGCAGGCCAGTACCAGGAACAGGGTTGCGTGTTCTGCAATGATTTCCATGTTAAATCCTACCGGGCTATCAGTATTTGTAGGCGATCACCGACACTTTCGGCGGCATCGGCGACGCCCCCTATCAGGCCGATAATTTCGTAGTAGAACATCACATCCACGGGGGGCAACTTTGATTCCAGTTTGAACAGTTTGAGGCGCAGGGCGATGGCCTGCTTGTCGGTTTTGCCTTCCAGCTTGTTGAGCTCTTTCAGCATGACCTCGACCAGCTTCACCTCCCGGCCGGAAAACCCGACTTCCAGCAATTCGTCCAGGCGCTGGATGGACAGTAGTGCCTGGTTGGAGGCGGCAGCACAGGTGTCAACAAATTCCAGCATTCCCTTGTGCATTTTTTCGGGAAATTGCATATGGCGCCCGGTAATGATGCCGGCGACGTCTTTGGCGCGGTTGGCCACATGGTCCTGAATGGACACAAGTTCCAGTAAATCTGACCTGGGCACGGGCAGGAATAAGCTCTTGGGCAGGTTTTGCCGAATGGTGCCTTTTAACTGGTCGGCCTCGCGTTCCGCCGCCAGGATCTTTATGTAGGTCTTGTCGGCTTTTGCCCATTTGTCGTCTATGGTCGCCTTGATGAACGCACAGAGCAACTGCGCTGCCTGGTCGGCCGCCTTCATATGATCCTGAATTGGCCCGATTGGCGAGCGGCCAAACAAATTACCCAGTGGGTTTCTAGTTGCCATCTGATGACTCCTGGTCTCAATTCGCGAAGTATAGGGGCAATATTCTAATCTGTCACAGAAAAACGCAGTGAGTTGGGGGGGGAAAATGGCAAAAAGCTGCCGGGACCTGGATGGCAGGGCAGGTGCAGTTGTTTATGTTATCGGTGTGGTAGCATTGGTGTTGTAGTTACGAACCTTGCTCCCGCTTTACTTGGATTGGAATATGGCGACAACTTTTGGCGAGAAATTGTTGGAACAAGCCCTCACACTCGCTTCATTGGCAATGGATTTGAATGCCGATGGGCGCCTCTCTTCCCGCGACCTCGAACGCCTGCGCAACGTCTCGGTGGGTAGCGTACACCCGATGGTCTATCTGGCTGAACAGAAGTTGCAAGATCCCTCCCAGCCGGGCCGGGTGCTCAATATGGATGCACTACTCAGTTGGCTGGGGGCCAAATCCGGGCAGGCCATTTACCAGATAGACCCCCTCAAGATTAATCTGGGTGCGATCACCGAGGTGATGTCCAAGGCCTTTGCCCAGCGCCATCGTATTCTCGCCGTGGAAGTGGCCAAAGATGAAGTGGTGATTGCCAGCTGCGACCCGGACATACGCGCCTGGGAAAGCAACCTGGAGCATGTGTTGCGCAAACCCATACGCCGGGTATTGGCCGACCCCCGGGAGATCACACGTCACACCGCGGAGTTCTACACCATGGCGGGCTCGGTGCGCGGCGCCCATGGTGCGGGCCAGCCCACTGCCGCTGCCGGCGCCAATAACCTGGAGGCGATGCTGGAACTGGGCTCCATGAAGGAGCCGGATGCCAACGACCAGCACATCGTCAATATTGTGGATTGGCTGTTGCAGTACGCTTTCGAACAGCGGGCCAGTGACATTCATGTGGAGCCGCGGCGGGACGTTGCCAATGTGCGTTTTCGCATAGACGGCGTGCTCTACCAGGTCTATGAATTGCCACAGCAAGTGGGCGCTGCGGTTACCAGCCGGATAAAAATACTGGGGCGCATGGATGTCGCCGAAAAGCGTCGCCCCCAGGATGGCCGCTTAAAAACACGCACACCCGATGGCAATGAGGTGGAACTGCGCCTGGCCACCCTGCCCACAGCTTTTGGCGAAAAGCTGGTCATGCGGATTTTTGACCCCGATGTATTGCAGAAAAGTTTTGCCGAGCTGGGCTTGGCCGATGCCGACCTGCAGTGCTGGAAGGCAATGACAGACAGCGGCAACGGCATTGTGTTGGTGACCGGGCCCACCGGCTCGGGCAAGACCACCACCTTGTACTCCACGCTGCGCAAGTTGGCCACCTCCGAGGTGAACGTGTGCACCATTGAAGACCCCATCGAAATGATAGAGGCGGCTTTCAACCAGATGCAGGTAAACCACAATATCGACCTGGATTTTTCCAGCGGCGTGCGCGCCCTGATGCGCCAGGACCCGGATATCATTATGATCGGGGAAATAAGAGACCTGGAGACGGCTAACATGGCAGTGCAGGCGGCACTTACCGGGCATTTGGTCATCTCCACCCTGCACACCAATGACTCTCCCAGCTCTATTTCGCGCCTGCTGGAACTGGGTGTACCGGCCTATCTGATCAAGGCCACGGTGCGCGGCATTATGTCCCAGCGGCTGGTGAGAATATTGTGCCCCCAGTGTAAGGAGCTTGTCCCCACGGATGAGGCGGCCTGGAAGGAATTGACCCAACCCTGGGCGTTGCAGCCACCGCAGCAGATGGCCAAGCCGGTGGGCTGTAAAAACTGCCGCGACACCGGTTATCTGGGGCGCCAGGGTATCTATGAGGTGCTGGTCAACAGCCGCGCAGTGCAGGAGTTAATCACTGCGCAAATCGACACCGCTGCCATCCGCGATGTCGCCATAAAAGAGGGTATGCGAACCCTGCGTCTCAGCGGTGCCAGCCGGGTCGCCAAGGGTGAGACTACTATCGAAGAGGTGATGCGGGTCGCCCCCATGCTGGATATTTAATTCGGTATGGCGGCCATTGCCACACCGTTGAATGAGGCCCTGGCAGAGCGGGCGCAGTCCGCCTGGCAGCACATTCTGGAGCGCGCCCCGCCCGAGGTCGAGCAGGCCTTGCTGGCCCAGATTGCCCCGCCCGAGATAGAACAACAGCTGACACGGGTGTTGGCCTGCAGCCCCTATGTTGCTCGCAGCGCAAGCAACCGTCCCGCCATGTTGTTGGAACTGTTGCAGTCCGGGGATTTGCAACGTCCCCTGCCCGGGGGAGAGGCAGCGCTACGGCGTACCCTGCAAAAGATGCTGGCGCATCCGGATGCGAAACTCGCGCCAGTCTTGCGGCGTTTTCGTGAGCGCCACATGCTGCGAATTGTGTGGCGTGACTTTTGTCGGCTGGCCGATACCCAGGAAACCATACACGATACCTCGGCGCTGGCCGAGGCCTGTGTTGGCGAGGCCCTGGAAGTCTCACGAGAGGCCCTTGAGGCGCGTTTTGGCCGCCCTCGGAGCGCGACATCGGGTGCTCACCAGCAGCTTGTTGTGTTGGCCATGGGAAAGTTGGGTGCGCGGGAGCTAAACGTATCATCGGATATCGATCTTATTTTTGCCTTTCCCGAGTCAGGTAAAACCGATAGCACTACAGCATCCATCAGCAATCAGGAATTTTTTATCAAGCTGGGCCAGGCGCTGGTCAATGCCCTGGACCAGGTCACGGTGGATGGTTTTGTGTTCCGTGTGGATATGCGCCTGCGGCCCTACGGTGACAGTGGAGCGCTGGTTTCAAATTTTGCCGCCCTGGAGCAGTACTACCAGGACCAGGGCCGCGACTGGGAGCGCTATGCCCTGATTAAGGCCAGGCCAATAACCGGTGACCCCCGGTGTGCAGCGGAGCTTATGGAAACTCTGCGCCCCTTCGTCTACCGTCGCTACGTCGACTTTGGCGTGATTGAGAGCCTGCGTGGTATGAAGGCGATGATTGGTGCTGAAGTCAGGCGTCGCAAGCTGCAGGACGACGTGAAGCTGGGTCACGGCGGCATACGCGAAGTAGAATTCATTGCCCAATGCTTTCAGTTGATTCGCGGGGGCAGGGACCTGGGTTTACAGCGCCGTGAGCTACTGGCCGTACTGCGCGAATGCGCCCACTTGGGCTGCCTGCCCACCACCGTTGTGGATCAGTTGTCGGGCGCGTATCTGTTTCTCCGTGACAGCGAGCACGCCATACAGGGTTACCAGGACAAACAAAGTCAGGCTCTGCCCACCGATAAACTGGCCCGCCTGGCAATGGCGACGGTCATGGGCTTTGATAATTGGGCCGATTATCTCGCTGCGCTGGACGGCCATCGCAGCACGGTAGCAACGCACTTTCAGGCGTTAATCGCCATCGCGCACGACAACGGCGAAGCAGGCACGCCGCACCGGGGAGAGCCGCCCCACTGGAGTGACCTGTTCTCCGCCTCTGCCCTGGCCGAGCTGGGCTTTAGCCACCCCGAGGCTTCGCTGCAATACCTCGCCGAGCTGCGCGACAGCCCCCGTGTTGTTACGCTGCAAGCGGAAGGCAAGTCGCGGCTGGAGCAGTTTCTGCCGCAAATGCTGCAGGCCTGTACTGAAACCGAAGACCCGGACCTGGCCTTGCAGCGTGTTATGCCCCTGGTGATTGCGGTGGTGCGACGCAGTGCCTATCTGGCCCTGTTAATGGAAAATCCGCCGGCTATGGCGGAGTTGGTGGCCCTGTGCGCAGCCAGCCCATGGATCGCCAAACAAATGGCGCAGAACCCCGTTTTACTGGATGAGCTGCTCAACAGGGAGAGCCTGTATAGCGCACCGGATAAGACGCTGCTGGGCGATGAGCTGAGGCAGCAACTGGCGCGCCTGGCGGTCGATGACCTGGAAGCCCAGATGAATGCTCTGCGCTACTTCAAGGCATCACACGTACTGCGTGTGGCGGCCAGTGAGATAGTGGGGCGTCTGCCCTTAATGCAGGTCAGCGACAAGTTGACCTGGATAGCCGAGGTGATACTGGAACAGGTTGTCGCCCTGGCCTGGGCCGACCTGGCGGCAAAATACGGCCAGCCGTCGCGGCCGGCCGGGGGCACCGCGTTTGCCATTTTTGGCTACGGCAAGTTGGGCGGTATCGAACTTGGCTACGGCTCAGACCTGGATCTGGTTTTTGTTTACGATGCGCAGAAGTCTGGCGTTACTGACGGTGAGCGCAGTATAGACAATACGGTGTTTTACACCCGCCTGGGCCAACGCATTATTCATATTCTGGACACTCGAATGGCCATGGGCCAGCTGTACGAGGTGGATATGCGCTTGCGGCCCTCCGGTGAGTCCGGCATGTTGGTCATTTCCAGCGCAGGGTTTCGCCGCTACCAGGAAAAAGATGCCTGGACCTGGGAGCATCAGGCCCTGGTGCGCGCGCGATTCGTAGCGGGTGATGTCCGCGTGGCGCAGCAGGTAGAATCGATACGCTTGGACATATTGTGCAAACCCCGGGATTTAGCGGTACTCACCGGGGAGGTGAGTGCCATGCGCGTCAAAATGCGCGACAATTTGTTGCCGCATGAGCCATCCGGGGAAAATTTCCACCTGAAACAGGGCAGGGGAGGTATTGTTGATATTGAATTCATGGTGCAATACGCGGTATTGGCCTGGTCCGCTAAGCAGCCTTCGCTGGCACGGTGGTCAGACAATGTGCGCATTCTTGAAACGCTGGGCGCGGCGGGTTATTTTGAGCCCGAAGAATGCGATAAACTCGCCGCGGCTTACATCACTTTTCGCTCGGCCGCTCACCAGCGCGCCCTGCAGCAGCAGTCTGACCTGGTCCCGGCACAGCCGTTTTTGGCGGCCCGCGATGCTGTGACCCACAAGTGGCAGCAACTGTTCGGCCCGGAGGCCATTCAATGACAGGTGCACAGACCAAGGTACTGGTGGTAGGGCCCGCCTGGGTTGGCGACATGGTCATGTCCCAATCGCTCTATCGCCACCTGAAGCTGACCCGCCCCGGGGTCGTAATTGATGTGTTGGCACCGCCCTGGAGTGAGCCCATATTGGCCAGGATGCCCGAGGTGAACCGGGCCATCGCCACGCCCCTGGCGCACGGCGAACTGGGCCTTGGCAAACGCCGGCGCCTGGGTCGGGAGCTGCGCACGGCCGGCTACCAACAGGCAATACTGCTGCCAAATTCGCTCAAATCTGCACTCATTCCTTTTTTTGCCGGCATCCCCAGGCGCACCGGTTGGCGCGGGGAACTGCGCTATGGCCTGTTGAATGATATGCGCGCCCTGGATGAGGCGGCTCTGCCACTGATGGTACAACGCTTCGTGGCGCTGGGGCAGGCCGCAGGGGCTGACATCCCCGAAGAAATACCGCCCCCGGCCCTGGTGGTAGACAAGGCGCAGGCGGAGGCCTGTAGGTCCCGTTTTGGTCTGGCCGCTGACAAGCCCATATTGGCTCTGTGTCCCGGGGCCGAGTTTGGACCCGCCAAGTGCTGGCCCGCCGATTACTACGCGGAGATAGCCCGCCGCTATCTGCAGCGGGGTTGGCAGATTGCCCTGTACGGCTCCGCCAACGACGCGGCGCTTACCGGCTATATTCGCAAACGCAGCGGTGACCACGCCCTGTGCTTTGACCTGGCCGGTGCCACCGAGCTGGCTGAAGCCGTGGACTTGTTGTCGCTATCGGCCGCCGTGTTGAGCAATGACTCGGGTCTGATGCATATCGCCGCCGCCCTGGATTGCCCGGTGCTGGTGATTTACGGTGCCACTTCCGCCGGCTTTACGCCGCCACTCAGTCGCCGGGCGCAAATCATCCAGCCCGACATAGAATGTGCGCCGTGTTTTCAGCGCGAGTGCCCCCTGGGACACCACCGCTGCATGCGCGACACCTTACCCGACCAGGTAGCTGCTAAACTGGATGCCATGGTGACGTTAATCCACACGGATACAAGAAACTGACAGTGCGAGTACTGATCGTAAAAATGTCCTCCCTGGGCGATGTGATTCATACCTTGCCGGCGCTGACCGACGCCGCCAGCGCGGTACCGGGCATTCGTTTTGACTGGGTAGTGGAAGAGGCCTTTGCCGAAATACCCGCGTGGCATCCCGCCGTGGACAGGGTGATCCCGATTGCCCTGCGTCGCTGGCGCAAAAGCCCGGTGCAAAGTTTCAGGGGGTCCGAGTGGAAGCGATTCAGGGCCCGGCTGCGCTCCGGGCACTACGATGCGGTTATCGATGCACAGAGCTTACTGAAAAGTTCCCTGGTGGCCAGGCTGGTCAGGGCGCCCCGCTACGGTCTGGATAAAACCTCGGCGCGGGAGCGCCTGGCGGCTTTGAGCTATCACCACCCCATTAATGTCTCGCGCGAACTGCATGCGGTTGAGCGCATCCGTACCTTGTTTGCCCGCGCGCTTAAATACACGCGACCCCGCGAGCGTGGCGACTACGGGGTGCGGGTCAAGTTGGCGGGGCGTAGGAAAAAAGAGCGCTCTGGTCTGTTGTTCTTCCACGGCACCGCCAGGGCGGAAAAGCTGTGGCCAGAATCCCATTGGCGGGACCTGGTTGGGCTGGCTGCCGGGGCGGGCATACCGGTGTGGTTGCCCTGGGGTGATCCACAGGAGCGGGCGCGCGCCCATCGCATCGCCGATGCTGATAGCACTGCGCAGGTGCTGCCGAGGCTGGACCTGCTGGGTCTGGCCAGCATGTTGTTGGAGGTTGAGGGTGCGGTCGCTGTGGATACTGGCCTGGCCCACCTCAGTGCAGCATTGGATGTGCCAACGGTTTCTCTCTATGGCCCCACCGATACCGCATTAATTGGCGCCTATGGGCAGAACCAGATCCATATTCAGTCACCCGTGGGGGTGACCGATACCGGGGACCCCATGGAGATGATGCAGTCCATATCCGTTGAGCGCGTCTGGGGGGAGCTGTCCCGGATACTGGAGCACCGCTAGCCATGCGTATGGCATTACTGCTGTACAAATACTTTCCCTACGGCGGCATGCAGCGAGATTTTAAGCGTTTTGTGGAAGAGCTTCAGCTGCGCGGGCACCGCTGTCGCGTCTACTATATTTCCTGGCAGGGTGACGTACTGCCGGATGTGGATCTGCGGCAAGTAGCGGTGAAAGCCCTGAGCAACCACCGGCGCAACACGCTGTATTACGACTGGGTGATGGCCGATCTGGCGCGCGACCCGGTAGACGGCGTCATCGGGTTTAACAAAATGCCCGGGCTGGATGTCTATTACGCGGCCGACTCATGCTATTTGGACAAGGCCGTGCAAGAGCGCTCCTGGCTGTATAGGCTGGGCGCGCGTTACAAGCATTTTGCGGCCTTTGAACGCGCGGTGTTCGAGCGCGTCAGCGAGACAGAAATTCTATTGATCTCGGCTACCGAACAAGCCAAGTTTGAGCACTACTACCATACGCCAGCGCAACGGCTGCACATGTTGCCGCCGGGTATTTCTCCGGATCGCCGGGCGCCACCGGACGCGCTTTCACGCAGAGCCCAAATGCGCCAAACACTGGCCAGGCGCGAGGGCGATCTCACCCTGCTGTTCGTCGGTTCCGGCTATATCAAGAAAGGCCTGGACCGGGCTATTCGTGCGCTGGCGGCGCTGCGCCGCATCGATGAGAACGCCGCTCTGTTTGTCGTGGGCCAGGACAAAGAGAGACGGTTTCGCCGACTGGCGGCGCGCCTGTCAGTGTCAGACGCGGTGCACTTTTTGGGCGGCCGGGATGACATCCCCAATTTATTGTTGGCTGCCGATGTGTTGATTCATCCCGCTCTGGATGAGGCGGCGGGGATAGTGTTGTTGGAAGCGCTGGTGGCGGGTCTGCCGGTGCTGGTTACCGATGTCTGTGGTTACGCCCACCATATAGGGGCCGCGGGTGCCGGGGTGGTGCTGGCTTCACCTTTTAACCAGGCAAAACTCAACGCCGCCCTCGCCCAGGCGCTTCAACCCCAATTTCTCGCCGAGTGCAAAACGAAGGCCCTGGCCTACGCCGACCGGGAAGACCTGTATTCCATGCACCAAACCGGCGCCGCACTGATAGAGCAGATTGTTGGCGATAAAGTGATGGGGGTACGGGGGTGAAACAGCACTATCTGCGTGGGGACCTGGCCGGGGAAACACCGGCTGATAAATTGTATGCCTGGGCGGCGCAGGTGGCCCAGGATGCCCCCGAGAAGGATGTGTATCGCAACAAGGAGGGGCGAAAAACCCTGCGCTTCACTCGCGGTGGCAAGTCCTATTTCCTGAAGTTACACAGTGGCATTGGCTGGTCGGAAATTGTCAAAAATTTACTGCAGTTGCGACTTCCGGTATTGGGTGCCAGTAACGAGTATGAAGCGGTCAACAAGTTGCGTGACCTTGGCGTCGATACCATGTCGGTGGCGGCCTATGCCAGCGAGGGCGTTAACCCGGCGGCTATTCACTCGCTTATCGTGACCGATGATCTGGTGGATACCATCAGCCTGGAGGATTACTGTGCGGATTGGGCAAGGCATAAGCCGACCCTGCCTATTCGTCTGGGCCTGATAAGGAAACTGGCCGACAGCGCCAGGCGCATGCATGGGGCGGGTATTAACCACCGGGATTTTTACCTCTGTCATTTTCACCTGGACCCGGAGTCCCTGCCCCGTGTAGCCGCGGCGACCGCCGGTATTCGCTGTTACCTCATCGACCTGCACCGGGCACAAATTCGTGGCAAAACGCCCAGGCGCTGGCGGGTGAAAGACCTGGCTGGCCTGTATTTTTCGGCCATGGATGCAGGGCTGAGTCGCCGGGATTTACTGCGCTTTATGCACCACTATTGCGAGGGCGGGCTGCGTGAAGCCCTGGGCCCCCAGGCCGACCTGTGGCGCGATGTAGCGCGCCGAGCCGCCAAGCTGTATACCCGGGATCACGGGGCATCGCCCCCGCCCTTGTTGGGTGGGATGTTTGGCCCATGAATAAGGCGTCCATACGACTATTGCGGGGGGAGTCCTGGGGCCAGCGCTTGCAAGAGGTGCTGGCAGCCTCCCCGCTGCCGGGGGTGAAGTGGATGGAACAGCAGACGGAACTGTTAAAGACTGACACCCACAGCCGTGTGGGCTTGATACAGCTGCACGACGCCCTGTGTTATCTCAAGTTTTATCAGACTAAATCTGTGGGGCAGAGGGTTCTTTTTCGCCTGGGCTACGCCCGTGGGCTGCGCAGCTTTGATGCCGCCACCGAGCTGTTGGCGGCCAGTGTGCAGGTGCCCACACCCCTGGCTTGTTTGGCATTGCCCGGTGGCATGATGCTACTAACCCAGGGCGTTAGCGGCGGTGTAGACCTGAAAGCCCTGTGGCGGGAAAATCTCACCCGGAGCAGGGGGGAGGAGTTGCTGGTGGCAGCGGGGCGCGCTCTGGCAAAACTGCACGCGGCGGGCTTTAGCCACGGCGATTGCAAGTGGAGTAATTTTCTCTGGTCCGACCGGGGCTTTTTTCTGGTTGATCTGGAGGGTGTTAAAAAAGCCGCACCCGGTGCTCGGCGCCAGGCGAGGGACCTGGCTCGCTTTACCGTCAATGCCGAGGATCTGGGGGTGGCGCCCGAGAGTTTTGAACTGTTTCTGGAAAGCTATCTGGCCGGTGGACAAGGTTCGCGCGATACTACGGTGCGCGCTATTATGCCCCCGCTCAGGCACTTACGGCGGCGTCACAGACGCAAATATGGCCCGCGCGGCCACCCCATACTGAGGGAATCCTAAGATGACAACAGCAACGCAAGAGCTTACCGAGGGACACCTGGATAAGGGCATTTTTTATCGCCACTGGCGCGCCCAGCTGCCGGTAAAAGCGGTTATTTTGTTGGCTCACGGTTTGGGTGAGCACAGCGGCCGCTATCAAGCCTTTGCCGAGTATTTTCTGGCGCGGGGTGTATCGGTGGTGGCACCAGACCACCTGGGCCACGGCGCATCACCCGGTGATCGGACGCATCTGAATACCTTTGACGACTATTTGCGCCCCCTGGATGAACTTCGGGAATTGATTGGCCAGTGGTACCCGGCGTGTCCCTGTTTTCTGGTGGGGCATAGCCTGGGCGGTTTGATTGCCGCGCGTTACCTGCTGGACCATCAGCAGAGTTTTGCCGGGGCTGCCCTGTCGGGAGCCGCCCTGCAAGCGGCCGACCCACCCTCGGCCCTCGCCATGTTCCTCGCGCGTTTGTTTTCCCGCTTCGCGCCCAAAATGGGAATGCTGAAACTGGATGCCAGCCAGATCAGTCGCGATCCACAGGTGGTGCAGGATTACCTGGACGACCCCCTGGTGCACAAGGGTAAAGCCAGCGCCAGGCTGGTTGTAGAAATTTTCCAGAATATGGAAAGGGTTGAGCGCGAAAGGCAAAAGATAACATTGCCCATTCTGGTGATGCACGGGGAAGCGGATGCCATGACTACCAGCGAGGGCTCCGAGCTCTTTTTCGGTGGCGTTGGTTCCCCGGACAAGGTTCTAAAAATCTACAAAGGTTTGTATCACGAGATATTCAATGAGCCGGAGAGACTGGAGGTCATGGGCGACTTGGCGGCGTGGCTGGAGGGCAGAATTCAGGAGAACTTATAGCCGAATTCTTCGATATCCTCCGCGTACAAACGCGCGACAAGGGCCTGGGATTGGGCTGAATAAAAGCTCTGGTAGTCGTCTGCGCGACTCTGGTTGAGATGTGGCAACTCGGCTTTTAGTTTAAGTTTTTCCGCGATGCTGGCAAAGTCCTGCTGCAGGTTTTCAAAGCGGCCGGTGAAATCCATGTTGAGCTGGCCAAAGCCATCTTTCAGAAAGGTGATTTGCGGTGTAAACAGGGCGTTTCGATTGATGTTTTCCGCGCTCATCCACTGGCATACGAAGTCGTCAAAGGAATTGAAGCGGCGAACGAATTTCGACCACTGCAGGTCGTCTTCGCTGGCGGCGGAACCGCCCTTACACAGATAGGTATAGGCCGATACCGCCCTGTCCCAGGGGTTGCGCACAAAGGTGAACTTGAAGTAATCCTCAAATTTTTTCGGGTCCAGCTGTTGGTACCAGTGGGCGGGGGCATGTTCAACAGATTGCACATCAAACAGGCCGCGCACGACACTGCGGCCCGCGGACTTGGGTATGTGGATAAACAGGGCGCGGTGCTGGTCGAAACAGGGCTGATAGTCAGCCCGTCCCTTTAAGATGCGCTCTATGTGGCGCCGCTGGTATTGCGGTGCATAGGACAGCAGCATCTGTCGTTCTGATTTCGGCATCAATCGCCACAGAATTCGAGTAAGTAAATTAAGGTTTTTCATAATTTGCCCTTGGCGCGCAGCCGTTTTATCGCCCATTGATAGGAGGCGCTGGCAATCAGTTTAGCCTCTAACGGAGAGAGGTCTCTCATTTGCGAATGCCAGGCGCGAAAAAAACGCAGTCGGTCACAGCGGCTGAGTTCGCCGGGCAGGTGCATGTTGAGTTGCATCAGGTTTTTCAGCAATAACTTCCCCGGGGGTGGTCGGTACTGCGCGTTGCGCTCGTTGTCTATCAGGGAGAATTCAAAACGGTGGCTGCCCCGGTGAGCCAGTACATTGCTGCTGCGTAAATCACCGTGGATAAAACCCGTTGCATGCAGACGGCCTACAAAGACACCCAGTTGCCGCAGGAAGCTTCTTCGCTCAAGCAGATTATGGGTAAGTTGATTGGACAGCGTCTCCCTGAGCCAGATGTCCACGCCCGTACCGGCGACAGCCCCGCTGAATAAATACTCACGTCCCCTGGTGAGTTTGCCCCAGACCAGGCTTTGTGGCGCATTAAAACCCGCAATGCGCAGGGCTTCACTGTGTTTTCTGGCCCGGGTGGCGCGGCTGCCCTTGAGCAGGGCCTTGACCGTCTCCAGGGCGCTGCGTGGCAGAAATTCCTTGTAAAAGAGCTGAAGCTCCCGGTTGTGAGCCACGTGTGCAGAACCGGAACTGCCCACTACCTGCCAACCCGTTGGCAACTGCCGGTCGGCCAGTTCCAGCGCAAAACTGCGCAGGGTGTCCTCGCTGACATCCCGGCTGTTAATGTCGCCGCCCTCTGAGCGTTGTCGGCTGGGGTGGCACCTTAACGATGCTTATCTTGCCGTGGCGCTCACCTGAAATGGATTTCAACTCCACCAACGAATGTTCTTTCAGGAAGCCCTCCCATTGATCAAACTCCTCGGATTTAATCTTGACCACGATGTAGTCAACGCCGCGCCACAGGGCCGGTTTGGCGAAGAGATCGCTCGCCCTGAAGGTGATGGCACCCAGGTTACGCCAGTCGGTTTGTCGACCGCTGAAATAGGCGATGTATTTGCTGTTGGAAACGATGCTGGCGTCTTCCGCGGTATTTTGCAGCAGCCACTGGACGGCCTCCCGCTGATAGATCTTTCGGTTGCCGAGGCTATAGGCGACGTCGATGGTCATGCCAAGCAGCACCAGTATGGCCAGTATTTTTGTGAGTGATCGCGCACCGGGTGCGAGGGCCGCATTGAGAATAAAGGGCAGATACAGCGCGACGAAAATTGTAAAGATTTGGCAGTAGCGCTCCAGCATAAACCGGTTGGTGAGAATGAACAGGGCCAGGTAGATCAGGCTAATAAGCAGATGGGCGTTTAACAACCGGCGGGCCGGTAAGGGGATGCTTGCACCCAAATTCTGCATTTTGCCCCAGAGTAGAACGATGACGTAGGGCCACATGATGGCGCGGGCGATGTTGATCAGTAGTACCGCTGTCAGCCCGGCCATGGCGGCAATATTAGCGTCCTCCTTTGCGGTAAACACCAGCAGGGCCTTGCCGGTGGCGCTGGCCACCTGGGCAAAGTCCGCCGGAAGTGCCAGTAGTTTTCCAACATAGTAGGCGATATCGCGGAACAGCTGTGATCCCGGTAACCATTCGGTCTGGACCAGAATTATTACCAGGGTAGCTGAGCCGATGGCTGCCACGGGCAGGGCTAGCAAGCGCAAACTGATTCGCATCCTGTGACTGCGCTCTGCGGCGATAAACACTGCCAGTGGCGCCAGCACGGCAAAGAATAAGCCCTCAAAGCGAAATAGTGAGGCGCCGACGATGAACAAAAACCAGTGAAGCTGGTGCTTTAAGTTGGCTTGGCGAATATACAAAAGCAAGGTGCGAAATGCCAACATCGAGAACGCCCAGAAGGGGGCGTCACGCATAATGGAATCGCGACCCGAGGCGATCATGGGGTGGCTGAGAATGACAATGGCAGCGATGATCTGCACTCGTCTGTCGCCTCCCATCAGGCGAACCCCCGAGACGAAGCTGGTGGACAGTATGGCGTAAAAAACCGCACTGAGTAGTAGCCCCGAGTGCAGTAGAGACAAGCCGCTGAGTTGGTGCAGCGCGGCCATAATGATGGACAGAAACGGCCTGTCGAACACAAGGAAACTGGCAAGCAGGCCGTCGTGCAGGTAGGCTTCGGCTGTGCGCAGGTATATGATGGCGTCCCGATTGATTATCGGTTCTATAAGAATCAGCCACAGCGACAGTAGCAGGCTGATAGCGGCAACCACCCTCAGATCCAGGGGAGACTGCGAGGGGCTGGACTGGGTACGCAAGGCTGAAAGCACTAAAGTAACTCTATCGGATTAATGGATGTAGTCGGTGAAATAGGGCATGGCGATTCACCTTGCCAGAGGAAATGTTTTGAAGCAAACAGTACTTATCACAGGGGCGGCGGGACAGTTGGGCGCAGAGTTGATTTTGACCGCCGGCTCCCAGGTAAATTGTATCCCCCTGGATCACCACGCACTGGATATTTGCGACCGCCGGGCAATTGATAATTTGTTGCAACAGAGCAATCCACAGTTGCTTATTAATGCCGCTGCTTATACCGCCGTCGATAAGGCGGAGTCACAGCCAGAACTCGCCGACGCGGTTAATGCCAGGGCGCCGGGAGTTTTGGCCGCCGCCTGTGCCTCCCGGGGCGTCAGAATGATACACATTTCCACGGATTTTGTATTCGATGGCGAGGCCAGCAAGCCCTATGCACCGGATGCCCCCACTTCTCCGCTGTGCGAGTATGGCCGAGGCAAGCTGGCGGGAGAGTTGGCGGTGCGCGCAGCGCTGCCGGGGGCATTGATTGTTCGCACTGGCTGGGTGTACTCCCGTTTCGGGGCAAACTTTGTTAAGACCATGTTGCGCCTGATGTCGCAACGCGATGAGCTGGGCGTGGTCAACGACCAGGTGGGGACCCCGACCTGGGCCCGCGGCCTGGCACAGGCGCTTTGGGCGGCCGCCAGTCGGCCACAGCTTCAGGGCATTTATCATTGGTCTGACCAGGGCGTCTGTAGTTGGTATGATTTCGCGGTGGCCATCTATGAAGAAGGCAGGGCCGCAGGGCTGTTAAGCCGCGAGGTGGCGGTTGAGCCCATCCCCGGTAAGAACTATCCCACCCCGGCTCAGCGCCCGTCCTACGCCGTACTGGATAAAACCAGCAGCTGGGCCGATTTTGAAGTGGCGGGCGTGGCGTGGCGCGAGCAGCTACGCAGCATGCTACTGGAACTGAAAATGGCGAATGTGAAGGACAGCAGTAATGAGTAAACACCTGTTGGTAACAGGCGCGGCCGGATTTATCGGCGCCAATTTTGTTCACTACTGGGCCCGGGCCCACCCCGAGGATGTCATTGTGGGTTATGACGCCCTGACCTATGCGGGGAATCTGGCAAATCTGGACAGCCTGCGAGATAACCCAAACTTCAGCTTTGTCCACGCCAACATCTGTGACAGCGACCGGGTAGTGGCCGTTATGCGGCAGCACAGTATCGATACCCTGGTGCACCTCGCTGCCGAGAGCCATGTTGACCGTTCTATTACGGGGCCGGATGAGTTTATCGAAACCAATATTGTGGGAACACACGCTCTGTTGAAGGCGGCTCGCAAGGTTTGGCTAGATGGTGACACGGTAATACCCCACCGATTCCATCATGTATCCACCGACGAGGTCTACGGGTCACTAACGGCGGATGCTCCGGGCTTTTTTGAAGACCAGAAATACGAGCCCAATTCCCCCTATTCAGCCAGTAAGGCGGCGTCCGACCACCTGGTGCGGGCCTACCATCACACCTTTGGTCTACAGGTGAGCACCAGCAATTGCTCGAATAACTACGGCCCCTTCCACTTCCCGGAGAAGCTCATTCCGCTGTGTCTCACGAATATACTGGGTAGCCTGCCGCTGCCTGTCTATGGCGATGGCAGCAATATTCGCGACTGGCTGTACGTGGAAGACCATTGCCGGGGCATCGAGCTGGTACTGCAAAATGGTGAGGTGGGAGAGGTCTACAACATAGGCGGCAACAATGAGTGGTCTAATCTGGCGATTGTCCAGGTGTTGTGTGAGCAAATGGACCAGCGCTTTGCCGCGGACCCCGAATTGGCGCAGCGCTTCCCCCATTCTCCAGCGGCCAAGGGAGGGCGCGCCGGGGACCTTATCGAATTCGTTAAAGACCGTGCCGGCCACGATTGGCGCTATGCTATTGATGCCAGCAAAATTATGAATGAATTGGGCTATGCGCCTAGAGAGAGCTTCGAGACGGGGTTGCAACGTACTCTGGATTGGTATTTATCCCGGGAAGATTGGTGGCGGCCGTTGTTGAAGGCCTAAAATATAGTTCACCCACGCAGGCGATACCTGCTTCAATCGAGAGGTATTCTTCCGGGCTTCTTACTTGGGAAATGCTTGCGCAAGTAACGCGCGCAATCAATAACCGTGAAAATGGCATGTCGCCCCCTCATTTTTTGTTTAAAACGGACTAATCCCGATTCGAACTCTTCACCACGTTCCTGAATTCTTTTATCAAATAAAACTCGAGCGCGTTCATACACCAAGAGGTCGATTTGATTCAGTTGTCTAATTTTATCAATATGTCTCGCTTCAAACGATATTAAGGAATTGACATTCTTTTTATTTCGATAACGGTAAATAGGCGGCCTCTCCCAGCCCAGTACACACATAAACAGGAGCAGGGAGCGGTCAAACTCTTCTGTGATTCCAAAGCAGCTTAATTTGTGTTCAAGGACATTAAGCACCAGAGTCACAAGTTCTTCCTTGCTACCTTGAGGTAGTGTGTAGCTCTCTGTACCCAATAAAACTTTACTCTGAAAGTTGCTAAGTTGCGTGCGATTACTAGAGAGAAACTGATCCAGATCCATATTTTTATAGTCGAAGCCTGGGGAGCTTTTAATACTCTTTCCCTCACTTACATGTTGGCAGTGGGAGATTACCCGGTCCACCGGATTTCTGAGAAATGTTATCGTGGGTAGGCAATCAATTTCGCTGATATTTGTGATGAGTGGAGCATGGCCCGTACAAATTATAATTTTACTGCGTGTAGCAGGGTCGATTTGTTGATAGCGCTGTCTATCGATATTAAAGTTACCTGTAAAGGTGAAGCGCCGCCTCAGGATACTTGGCCTTAGATGTTGGATAAACAGACATTCATCAAATGATGAGCCGGCGGTTTTGGGAATGTGAAGAAAGCGAATTTTTTTGTTTACTTGTAGTTCTGTCATGGCCATTGGTAGTTTTTCTCAAATAGGATGTAGGTTTTACTTTAGCTGAAAACTATCAGGGAAGTTATTGCAAACTTCGAATGATATACTGCGACCAACTGTTTTCTTATCATAGTACGGAGCTCTGATGATTGATCGCTATCGTGTGATTATTCTACATGTGGGTCTTGGTAAAACTGGTACGACCAGCATTCAGGGTAACTGTTATCGCTACCGAGAGTTGTTGCTGCAACAGGGAATAGTGTATCCGTCTTTCCGGTTTCGACACAAAAACATTGTCAATCATTCAGACCCCATTACCGCATTCATTGCCAGCAACCCAGGAAAGTATGGTGTCGCCTTTAGGCAGCAAGTAATAGACGACCCCATGATCTTCCATAATAGTATCAACCCACAAATGAACGAGTTGTTAGCGAAGCCTCAGGCAGACACTCTAGTTTTGTCCGGGGAGTCAGTGGCGGAGTGCGACGATATTGACATGCAAACCTTGTTGCAACGACTGCGAGACCACACAGAGACACTGCGTGTAATAGCTTATATTCGCAGTCCACAGAGCTCATTGGAGAGTATCCTTCAGCAACGTGTAAAATCGGGCCTTCAAGTGGATCTCGAACCTCTTGTATCGACGGTGCGTGAACGTTATGAGCGTTTGCGGCGCAACTTCACGGGTCTGCTGGAAACGGTTAATTTTCATGAAGCAGTGAAGCACCCTTATGGTCTGGTTGCACACTTTATGGAATTGATTGGTGTGTCGAAAAGTGAGTTACAGGGGCTTGCTTTCAATACAAGCAATGAGCGTGTCACACTGGAAGCCTATAAAATCATGGAGGCCATTAATGGCTGCTATCCGCGCAGGGAGGCGAAAGCCAACAATATCAACCGTACACCTCATGATATGCATGCCCTGATGAATTTTCCCGGCCAGCCCTTTCAGTTGGAAAACTATGCTGACTCTGCGCTCTTTCAAGCGGCCCTGAGGGAAGGGGCTTGGCTAGAGTCGGAGCTCGGGTTTCGATTTCCCAAAGTGTCAAGAAGGGAAGCTGAACCAATGTGGCAGGCAGACAGCCTCGTTTCAATGGAGAGCGCCATCCGTGGCCTCGAAAACGAAAATCTTCAAGCCGCAGCTGCAGAGTTTTTGGCTCGGGAAGCAGAGAGTTTGCAATCCTCTAGAGCAGAAACGGCCGGAATTCTTCGACATATCGCTTGGAGTCTGCAAAATATTAAAAATAATCCCGTCATAAGCCTCTTGGAGAACTTGGGAGCGGATTACTTCAAATTCGCTGCGTTACAGGTTGAAAATAGCAGTACTGAGCTCGCCCTGAATCTAATGTCCATGGCGAGCGAGTTACGCCCAGGAGCAGATTTCATTGGGTCTCGTATCGACAAGTATAAGGAGGAGCTGGGATTGAATGCAAATTCTGGTGTGGCGGGCGACACCGAAGAGTAAAAAGTTTGGGCTGGAAATCACTCAAACAGCGGAATATCGTCCCAGGCCAGCCCTGCAACATCTTTGCCCGACAGCTGGGGTGTACCACCACGCTCGGTAGGCCATTCTATCCCAACTGTCGGGTCATCCCAGGCCAGCGACACTTCCGCAGAGGCGTTATAATAGTCGGTGCACTTGTACTGGAAATCGGCCGAGTCCGAGGTGACATAAAAGCCGTGGGCAAAGCCCGGCGGCAGCCACAGCATTTTGTTATTTTCTTCACTGAGCGTAATGCCAAACCACTTGCCCAGGGTGGGCGAAGAGCGACGTAAATCCACCGCCACATCATAGACTTCCCCGCGGGTGACACGCACCAGCTTGCCCTGGGTGTTTTCGGTCTGGTAGTGCATGCCCCGCAAAATTCCACGGGAGGAGCGGCTGTGGTTGTCCTGTACGAAGTTCAGGTCCAGGCCCGCCTCCCGAAAACTGTCGGCGTTCCAGGTTTCCATAAAAAAACCGCGCTCATCGCCGAACACCTTCGGTTGTAACACCAGTACATCGCGCAGGGGTGTGGTCTCAATTTTCATGGAACACCACGCCGGTATCGTCCAGCAATCGTTTGAGGTAGAGACCGTAGCCGCTTTTTTCCAGGGGGGCAGCCAGGGCCAGCAGTTGTTCTGCGGAAATATAACCCATGCGGTATGCCACTTCTTCCGGGCAGGCAATCTTCAAACCCTGGCGCTCCTCGATTACGCGGATAAAAACAGCGGCATCCAGCAGTGAGTTGTGGGTGCCGGTATCCAGCCAGGCGGTGCCCCGGCTCATGATTTCGACATTGAGATCGCCGCGCGCCAGATAGACCTTGTTCACGTCGGTTATTTCAAGTTCCCCGCGATGTGAGGGCTGGACACTCTTGGCAATGTCCACCACGTCGTTGTCGTAGAAGTACAGGCCGGTAACCGCGTAATGTGATTTGGGCTTTGCTGGTTTTTCTTCGATGTCGGTTGCGACACCAGCGCGGTCAAAGCTGACCACGCCGTAACGCTCTGGGTCCTGCACATAGTAGGCAAATACCGAGGCGCCACGGTCGCGCGCCGCCGCACTGGTCAGCTTCTCACTAAAACCACCGCCGTAAAAAATATTGTCACCTAACACCAGGCTCACGGGTGAGTTGCCGATAAACTCTTCTCCCAGGATGAATGCCTGGGCCAGGCCGTCCGGACTGGGTTGCGCCACATAGCTGATATTGATACCCCAGCGGGCGCCATCGCCCAGCAAGTCGCTAAAGGCCCGCTGGTCGCGTGGCGTGGTGATAACCAGAATATCGGTGATGCCCGCCAGCATCAGGGTTGCCAGTGGGTAGTAAATCATGGGCTTATCGTAGATTGGCATCAACTGCTTGCTGACGGTACTGGTCAGCGGGTGCAGGCGCGTGCCGGAACCCCCGGCGAGAATAATCCCCTTGTAGTTGGAGGCAGCCATGGTGGTAGGTCCTTGGGTAAAAGTTGGGCATTATACGCGAAATCGACGGTACAAGACGATGTACTGCTACCGCGTAGCGCAGTGCCCAATCCGAAAGAGAGTGGATTTTCGGCCCCAAGGTGATTAGAATCTAGCCCTTTTTTACTCAGGTTAGACTTATCAGGCATCCCGAGACAATTTCCGGCGGTTCAGCTGCACTGGCAACCCCCTCGCCAGCGCGTGGCCACCAGCCCATCGCCGCTCCCGGTAGATCATTGCGTATCGCGCTGTTGGGCTATCGCAGCCAACCCTTTAGCGGTGGCCAGGGCGTATATCTGAAATATTTGAGCAAGGCGCTGGTAGAGGCGGGGCACGCTGTGGATGTCATTTCCGGGCCCCCTTACCCGCATCTGGACCCCCGTGTGAAGTTGATTGAGCTACCCAGCCTGGATTTGTTCGCCAATGGCCTGGGCTCGCTGCGGGTACATCACCTCAAATCGATGACCAACATCATAGAGTGGATTAGCAAGTTGACCGGAGGCTTCGCCGAGCCCTATACCTTCGGGCGCCGCGCCGTTAAGTACCTGAAGGAAAATGGCCACCACTACGACCTGATTCACGACAACCAGAGTCTGAGCTACGGCATGCTGCAAATTCAGGAGATGGGCCTGCCCCTGGTGACCACGGTGCACCACCCCATAACCAGCGATTTGCGTATTGCCCTGAGCGCCGCCAAAAGCTGGTATGAGCGGCTAATGATCATGCGCTGGCACTCATTTCTGACCATGCAGAAGCGGGTGGTTAAACAACTGCGTAATATCGTGACGGTATCGGACTGTTCCCGGCAGGATATCGCCAGGGATTTCGGTATTCAGCCCGCGGGTATTGGCATTGTCTACAACGGCATTGATACCGATGAATTTGCGCCCATGGCGGACGTAAAGCGCCTGCCCCTGAGGCTGATGGCCACCGCATCGGCAGATGCACCCCTCAAGGGCCTGAGGTATTTATTACGGGCCTACGCCCAGTTGTTGGACAAATACCCCGATCTTGAATTATTGCTTGTCAGCAAACCAAAGCCCGGGGGTAAAACAGAGCGCTTGATACGGTATCTGGGTATTGGCGACAAGGTGCAGTTTGTGAACGGTATCAGCACACGGGAGATGGTGCGCTATTACGCCCAGGCGACAATCGCCGTTGTTCCCTCGGTGTACGAAGGCTTTGGCCTGCCGGCGGGAGAGGGGATGGCCTGTGGTGTGCCAATGGTATCCACCGACGGTGGTGCCCTGCCAGAAGTGGTGGGTGATGCCGGTGTGATCGTACCCGCTAAGAGTGTGGACGCCTTAGTGCATGCCATCGACGAGCTGCTGCAGAACCCCGAGAGGCGCAATGAGTTGGGTGTACGGGGGCGAGAGCGTATTCTGGATGAGTTTTGCTGGGACGTGTGCGCCCGACAAATGGTGGCTTACTACGAGCAGGTGTTAACCCGTGCAGACCGTTGATTTTAGCTACCTGCCGCTGCACAGCGGGGACGTCGTGCTGGATCTTGGCTGCGGCGAGGGCCGCCATGTCATTTCAGCCTACATCGAGGCCGATATTCATGCGGTGGGGGTGGATTTATCACTCACCGATTTAAAAGCTGCACGGGACAAGTTTAGAGAATTTGACCGGCCCGATAACACAGCGAAATCGTTTGGCCTGTCATCGGCCGATGCCCTGCAGCTACCCTTCGCCGATAATACTTTTGATAAAGTGATCTGCAGTGAAGTCCTGGAGCATATCCCGGACTACCGCGGGGCGCTGGTGGAAATATCCCGGGTTTTAAAACCCGGCGGTCTGTTTTGTGCGAGCGTGCCCAGGCGCTGGCCGGAAAAAATATGCTGGGCTTTCAGTGATGCCTACCACCAGGTACTGGGCGGGCATTTGCGGATCTTTCGCAGTAATGAACTGCGTGAAGAGATTGAAAACATTGGTTTCAACCACTATTACCGGCACTGGGCGCACGCCTTGCACGCGCCTTTCTGGTGGTTAAAATGCCTGTTCTGGAAAACTCAGGACAGCAATTGGTTTATTGCCCAATACCATCGCTTTCTGGTGTGGGACCTGATGGACAAACCGGCGTTTACCCGGGGCCTGGAGAAAATGTTGAATCCTTTAGTGGGTAAAAGTGTGGTGATGTATTTCCGCAAGGATGCCAGTACATGAGCGGACTTTATCTCAGCCGGGGGTTGTTTCCAGAGGAATTTTTGCGCCCCACGGTGGACTTTATTCTGGCGGTACAACAGCCCAGTGGCGAGATCCCCTGGTTTGAAGGTGGCTATAGCGACCCCTGGGATCATATAGAGGCGGCCATGGGCCTGACTATTGGCGGGCAGTACACGGCGGCCGGGCTTGCCTACCACTGGTTGGCGGGCAAACAGCTTGAGGACGGAAGCTGGTGGGCATCCTACCGAGGGGATGAAATAGACAATGCCAAGCGCCGCGAAACCAATTTCATCGCCTATATTGCCACCGGTGTGTGGCACCATTTTCTGGTCACGGGCGACCGGGACTTTTTACAGGCAATGTGGCCTACTGTTGATAAGGCGATAGGCTTTGTACTGGCACTACAAACGGAGCACGGCGAAATTCACTGGGCAGTAGACGGCGATGGCCAGGCAAAATGCGATGCATTGGTAACCGGCTGTAGTTCCATATACAAGAGCCTGGAGTGCGCCTGTAATATCGCGCTCACTCTGGGGCACGATGGCAGCCAGTGGTTGTCGGCACGCGCCAAACTGGGCCTGGCACTGCGTCACAAACCCGAGCGCTTTGATCGCACCTGGGAAAGTAAGACACGCTACTCCATGGATTGGTTTTATCCGGTGCTGGCCGGGGTGCTTCCCAAGGCCGAGGGGCGTGCGCGCCTGGCTGCCCGCTGGGATGAGTTTGTGCAACCCGGGCTCGGTTGTCGCTGCGTGTCCGATGAGCCATGGGCCACGGTAGCTGAAACCTGTGAATTGGTTATGGCCCTGTTGGCGGCGGGTGACCATCCACGAGCGGTGGAGGTGTATAGCTGGCTGCAACAGTGGCGGGCCGGTAACGGTTCCTACTGGACCGGTTATCAGTGGGCGGAAGACCTGCTGTGGCCCGAAGAAAAGCCCACCTGGACCGCCGGGGCTATTTTACTGGCCGCCGACGCCCTGACTGAACACACCGCGGCGGCGCACTTGTTCACCCGTGTACAACTGCGCAGCGCAGAGTCGGTATCATCAAAAGAGCGCGTTAACTGAGGCTGTTTCTCCACGGATTGCGCTTGGTAAATGTGCTGATATACAGCTGCTCTACCTTTTCCCTGGCCCAGGGTGTTTTTCGCAGGAATTTGAGGGTGGACTTCACCGATGGGTCTTTTTTGAAACAGTTGATATTTATTTTATCAGCGAGACCGTCCCAGCCGTAGTAGTTCTCAAGTTTCACCACCAGCGTTTCCAGTGTAATCCCGTGCAGGGGGTTGTTGGCCTGTGATTTGGTCATCTGGCGATAATCGATGACACGAGTTTGCGTAGCGGTGGCAGCAGTTCTGTTTCGAACCAGGGGTTTTTCTTGAGCCACAGGTTGTTCCTGGGGCTTGGGTGGGGCAGCGGCACCTGCTCCGGCCAGTGTGTTCGCCAGGACCGAACAAGTTCAGTCAGCGAAGACCTGCTTTTCCCGAAATGGTAATCCTGGGCGTATTGTCCCAACACTATGCTTAACTCCAGATTAGGTAGTTGTTGCAACAGCTGTTTGCGCCAGGCCGGTTCACATTCAGGGCGGGGCGGCAGATCTCCGCTTTTGCCGGTGCCAGGATAGCAAAACCCCATGGGCAGTATAGCGATTTGTTCGGGGCTGTAGAACGTTTCTCGATTCACACCCAGCCATTTCCGCAGGCGGTCACCACTGGCATCATCAAAAGGTATACCGCTTTCGTGGACTTTTCTGCCCGGGGCCTGGCCGGCGATTAGAATGCACGCGTCGGGATGAATTTGTAGCACGGGTCGCGCCCCATCGGGCAGGTGTTTTTCACACAGCGTGCAGGCACGTACATCCGACAGTAGTGAATCGAAGTGGGTCATAGCCTGCGCAACAATCCCAGGCTGTTTACCCGGGCTATGAGTTCAAATAAGCCCGACTGCAGCGCCAGATTGAAGATGGCATAGGGTGCCTGGCCCCCCTCGTGAGGGTCGGGGAATACGTCGTGTATTGCCAGTACTCCACCGCGCATCAAGTGTGGCGTCCAGCAGCGGTAATCGGTTAAGGCTGCGTCAAGGCTGTGCCCGCCGTCGATGAATACCATGGACAGTGGTGTCTGCCAGTCGCGGGATGCCGACTCCGATCCTGCCACAACCGGCACTACCACATCATCCAGCCCCGCTGCGCGAATATTGTTGCGAAACTCCCGGAAGGTATCCATCAACCCCGCGTCTTTGTCGTACAACTCGGGGTCGTGAAAAAACTCGCCCAGTTGGTGCTCCTCAGACCCGCGGTGATGGTCCAGAGCGTACACAGACCGGTTGTTTTGCCGGCAGGCCAGGCCCAGGTAGATGGTGGATTTCCCACAGTAACTGCCGATTTCCAGAACCGGACCGGTGGTGCTGGCGAGTAGGGCCTGTTCATACAGTGCGGCGGCTTCATCTTCGGCCAGGAATCCTTTTATCTCGTTGATATTGTCGGGCAACTCGGGGATCACGCTTTTTCTCTCATTGTCTGGAACAGGTTGGCGAAAGTAGCGGTTTTCGCAGCTGTTGACAAGGGCAGGCTTGCCCTTGTCTGTGTTGCAGCCATGCTATGATGCGCCATGTCTAAATCCGGTACGGCGGCTACAGTGCCACATTTACCTGTTCTATGAGGCCCTCTAACTAATGAAACTCAGTATGCCGCGCTTTGATAAGGCCAGAGTTCTCGTTCTTGGCGATATTATGCTGGACCGCTACTGGCAGGGGCCAACCTCCAGGATATCGCCAGAAGCACCGGTGCCCGTCGTACGGGTGGAAGCGATTGACGACAAGCCAGGGGGCGCTGGTAACGTCGCCCTGAACATTTCGGCGCTGGGTGCCGCTGCCACTTTGCGTGGCTTTACCGGTGACGATGAGATGGCAGATTCGCTGCAGGATATGTTGCAGGGGGCGGGGGTGCAGTGTTTGTTTGAGCGGCAAAAGGGTCGCCCAACCATTACCAAGTTGCGGGTTATCAGCCGCCACCAGCAATTGATTCGCCTCGACTTTGAGGAGACAGATGCCCTGCCAGCCGGCGCAAATCTGGAGGGTGGCCTGCAGGCTCATCTGGGGCAATGTGACGCCTTAATCCTGTCGGATTACGGCAAGGGAGCGCTCCGCGACCCGGCACCCATTATCGCCGCAGCGCGGGCCGCCGGCGTGCCCGTTTTGGTCGACCCCAAGGGCACAGACTTTTCTCGCTATCGCGGCGCCACACTGTTGACGCCCAATTTGCACGAATTTGAAGCGGTAGTGGGAAGCTGTTCCTCGGAGCAGGAGCTGGTGGCAAGAGGTGAAGCCCTGATGGCCGAACTGGATCTGGGCGCGCTGCTGGTCACCCGGGGTGAGCACGGCATGACCCTGTTGCGCCCCGGCGAGGAAGAGATGCACCTGCCCGCCAGGGCCAGGGAGGTCTTCGATGTCACCGGTGCGGGCGATACGGTGATCGCTGTGCTGGGGGCCGCTGTCGCCGCCGGGGAGAGCCTGCCACACGCCGTGGCTCTGGCCAATACCGCCGCCAGCATTGTCGTTGCCAAATTGGGCACTGCCACTGTGAGTGCCCCGGAACTGCGCCGCGCGGTACAGAGTGACCAGGGCTCCGAGCGCGGGGCGGTCAGCCTGGAACAGTTACAGATTGCTATTTCAGATGCCAGAAGCCACGGCGAAAAAGTGGTTTTTACCAACGGTTGTTTCGACATCATTCACGCTGGACATGTAAGCTATCTGGAACAGGCCAGGCAGTTAGGCGACCGCCTCATTGTGGCGGTGAACAGCGACGCATCGGTGCGGCGCCTCAAGGGTAAGGGCCGCCCAATAAACCCGGTGGACAGACGCATGGCCGTGCTCGCAGGTCTGGAAGCAGTGGATTGGGTAGTGTGCTTTAAGGACGATACTCCGGAGCCTCTGCTACACGCCCTGCAACCGGATGTGGTAGTAAAAGGCGGTGATTACGATAAGAAAGGCGTGGTCGGCTGGGAGATTGTTGAGGCCTACGGCGGTGAGATTGCAGTGCTTGGGTTTACCGAGAATGTTTCCACCACGGCCATTGTGAACAAGATTCAGGGGGACGCTGAGTCATAGGTGGGAGGTTGGTAAGCATTGACTGTGGCTACCCTCAGATGACGCGAGGCGGCCGCATTTCAGGCACAATAAATGTCAGTCGGAATCAAACATGCCTCGGATATGTGCGCGCCAGTTGGAAGGTGGGGTGCCGGTATGTTCGCTGAATGCTTTGGTAAAGTTAGCGAGGTCGGTATAACACAGTCGCTCGGCCAGCCGGGTTATGGAAATGTCAGAATTCGACAATAACTCCATTGCCATGGCGATTCGTACGTCGTGCAGTAGTTCGCGATAACTTGTTTCCAACGCATTGAGCTTGCGCTGTAAGGTCCGTTTCTCAAACGGAAAGAAACGCGTGAGATATTCTTCGCCAACCAATTGCAGTTCCAGATTCTTGCGTATCAGTATTCGCACTTCCTCTGGCAGGTCCCTGGGTCTGGAGCTCTTGATACTGTCGGCAAATTTAAGGAGCTTGTCGTGTCGAACTTCATCGTGTTGGGACAAACTGATGTTCAGGTCGGAAGAGTGGAACACCACGCCGCAGAAATCGGCTTCAAAGACAACGGGCGCATTAAACACTCGTTTATACGGTACCAGATCCGCTGGTTTGGCAAAGGTGAAGTTCACCATGGTGGGTTGCCATTGGTGGGCGGTAAGAAAGCCCGCAAATCGCCAGAATAAGGTGATAACCAGCTGTTCTATTTGTGTGTAACTGCCGGCGGAATCTTCGATTAGCGAGAAGATGACGTAGCCAACTTCCCCCTCGTTGCGCAATTGCCACAGTGTGGCCTCCGTGTGGAGGCTCATCAGCTTGAACAATTCAGTCAGTGCCTCGCCCAGAGTAGCGGCAGATTGGCTAATCTCCCCCAGCATACCCAGGTAGCTGGAAAGGTCTCGGCGCTTCGCCAGTTCCAGGCCGAAATGGTCACATCCCGTTGCCAGGGCCGATTGACCCAAGACCCTGGCGATGACATGGCTGGACAGGAGTAGGTCCGGGTCGTGTAGTTGCGCCAGGTTCAGCCCCGCGTTGCGAGCTACCTCACGCGGGTTGCCGCCCAGATCAGAAACCAGCTGATCGAAGCCGCGAATTACTGCTGCCCGGGTTGTGTTCGTCACTGTACCTTATCCAGATTGATGTTGACGCATAATGCCAAGTGAAGGGGGGTGTCCGCAAGCTATGCTCACCGAATCCAAAAGCGGGTGGGCCGATGCGAATCATAGACCTGTTTGACCAGGGAGCTGCCTTTAACCCGGAAAATATCGCTTTCAAGGACGCGACGGGCCAGTGCAGTTTTGCAGAGGCGCGTGAGCAGTCTCATTTGATAGCATTAGCACTGTACAGGCGGGACTTTCGCACAGGCACACATATCGGTGTTCTGGTACCCAACGGCAACATCCTTTTTTGTGTATTGCTGGGAATTTTTCGCTTGGGCGCGGTCTGCATACCCATTAATCCACGGCTGATGGCTTCGCGCAACGCGTGCTTTTTAGGCAAATTTGATTGCCAGCTGCTGTTCTATCACAGCCTGTATAAGAGGACAGCCCAAAAAATTGCCAAGAGAAAGTCCTCTGCCACCTCTATAGTTTGCATTGATGAGCGCAGCAACTTCGGGGAATCACTGCAAACGTGGATGCACCATGCCGAACCATATTTTCCACCGGTAGAGTACTCCTGCAGCGACACTTTTATGGTTCTACCCGCCGGTGGCAGCACCGGGCCTGTTAAGGGGCTGGCTTTAAGTCACAGGTCCATCGCATCTTTCTTCACCAGACTTAATGTCCCTATCAACAATTACAACAATTGCCGACATCTGGTGATAGCACCCATGAGCCATTGGACGGGCATTATGGCCTGCCTTTATTTTTCCTGCGTCGGCACCAATATCATCCCTACGAATGTGGACCCCGGTGGCATTCTGCGCGCTATTGCAGGGCACGGCATTACGCACCTGTTTGCACCGTCAACGTTGCTGCATATGATGCTCAGTCACCCCTATGTCGAGCTTCACGACTACAGCTCCGTAGAGCACTTTATTGTCGGTGCGCCGCCTGTCTCGGTGGAGAATCTGCAGCGGGCTGTCGAGATATTCGGTCCGGTCGTGACGGAGAGCGACTTCGGGATGGATGAACAGGTATGACGCAATTTGCCAAAATTAAACGTGTTTATTTTGCTATAAGTTACTCATGGCTCATCCAATGTGATGAGAAAACACGCAGCACCCGTAGGAGGCGAAAAGCCAATGAAGATGGAACAAGTAAGCAACAACTGCTTTGCAGTGCTAAACGAAAAGAATCGGGTCTGCGACGCCAACTCCGGACTCATCAACGTCGGCGGCGGTATGGTCATCGACACGCAGTCAGATCTCCCCCATGCCCGGCAAATGATCGAGATGTTCGGCAAGGTCTGGTCGGCGATGCCGGAACGGGTTGTCAACACACACGAGGATTCGGACCATGTGTTCGGCAATCAACTTTTCCAGGGGGCTGAGATCATCGGCCACAGGAGTTTGCCTGAACGCATGAAAACGGTCGCTGAGCCGACAGAGCTGCAGCATATGATGCAGGCGGCGAGCGACCCGGTTACAGGCCCTCAGTTAAAGGCTATTCACCCAGGTTTGTCTGCTGCGGCCAAGCAGCTCGCGGAAGACTATGACTTTAGCGGCGTCGAGCTCGTTCCACCCACAACACTGTTCGACGACCGCCTGGAAATCACCCTCGATGACGTCGAAGTACACATTCTCCATGTCGGGCCCTGCCACGAGGTTGGCGACGCCATTGTCTGGATGCCGCAAGAGCGTGTGCTGTTCGCCGGCGATGTACTGTTCCGTTTGTGCACGCCCATGGGTTGGGTGGGTACATTTGAAAAATGGTTTGAAACACTGGACATGATTACCAATGAGCTCAAACCTGACGTGATCGTGCCGGGACACGGGCCGGTGTGCGGCGTGGAAGGGGTGACAGAAATGAAGGCCTACCTGCAGTACGTGCGGAAGGAGTCGCGCCATTTCTTCGACAATGGTGTTGAGGCCAGCGAAGCCGCGCGCAAGATCGACCTCGGCCCCTACGCGGACTGGCTCTGCCCGGAGCGAATCTATATGAACATCGAACGGGCTTATCGCGAGTTTCGCGGCGAGCCATTCGATCAACCGTGGGAGCAGGAAAAGACCTTCGACGAGATCTATGGTGTAGCCCTGGCGCGGGGCCTTGTGCCAACTTTTTGATAATCACATTGAGTGGGAAAGACCGTCATGAAGCTCATCCGATTCGCCCCAGATAAATCTTCTACTCCATGCTTCGGCTGCGTGATCGCGGGCCATGCAGTGGCATTTTCGGTACTTCAGGCAAGAGCTGGAAAATCCGGTGAGTCTTTGTCTGACAGTCGGGCCTATCTCGCCCACTTACCGGACAGTGAGCAGGCGGCCCGCGCTTTGCTTGAATGGGGTGAGCAGCATTTTCACGAACTCGGCGAGGATGAGCGTTTCGAGATAGATGCCGTGGATCTCAAAGAGCCTATTGAGGTGGCGGCATTATTCGATTTCGGCCTCACGCCGCAACACCTCAAGAATTCTCTGGCGACCTTGATGAAACACGAGCAGGGCGATCCGCGAACGGCACCGATATTGCAGGCCATGGGTAAAAGTCTGCTCGCGGATAAGAGCGACGAGCCGGCGAGCCAACCGGAACCGCTGTTTTACTATAAGGGCAACCTGAACTCTATCGTTGGCGACGGTGAGACCATCCCGTGGCCACTGTACACCGCACGCCTGGATATCGAACCTGAACTCGCCGTGGTGTATGGCAATCCAGAGCAGCCTGTCGCTGGCTTTTGTATTTTTAATGACGTTTCGGCCCGTGACGTGCAAGCACCAGAGTTCATTGGCGCGGGCGGACTCTGCCTGACGAAGGACATGAGTAACGGCAATCAACTCGGTCCCTATCTGGTCACCCTGGACGAGGTGGGGGATCCCTACAACCAGAAGGTTACCGTAACAGTGAATGGCTGCGTCAGATTTACCGGCTCGACATCCGAAATCAGCCACCGGGCAGAGGCCATTTTTGCCTGGATGGAAGTAATCTGCCCAATCAAACCGGGTACTGTCATGGGTTTCGGCACGATACCGGGATGTACAGGATTGGATTTTGATGACTTCCTGAACCCCGGTGATGCGATCGAAATAAGCTTCGAGCGGCTGGGATCGCTGCGCTGCCGGTTTGCAGAGCCCGAGGCTGATCTCTGTCCCGGTCGCTGGCCGGTCAGAGCATCGCTGAAAGAGTATCTTGCTTAGTCCTCTAACCCGAGTCGGGAAAAGATTGGACGGGAAACGATGACGTGACGCTTATTGCCAAATTTTGATCCATCCATTTTGTTATAAATCACTCAAAGGGATAACCGCTGTACCCGGGGAATCCCACACCGCGACAGGGAGTGCTTATGCAATGGATTAAATTACCCGTTCGGCGAGCCGGGATTATTGCTCTGATGCTGTCGGCCAGCATGGCCTGGGCCGATGATCGGCCCAACATCGTTATCATTCTGGCGGACGACATGGGTTATGCCGATATGGGCTCTTTTGGCGGTGAGATCAACACGCCGAATCTGGACGCCCTGGCCGCTGAAGGCGTGCGCTTCACGCAGTTTTATACGCACGCCAGCTGTTCGCCCACGCGCTCGGTTATGTTGTCCGGTGTCGATACGCATCTCAATGGGCTCGGCAATATGAGCGAGTGGACCGCCCCAAACCAGAAGGGTGAGCCCGGTTACGAAGGCTATCTCAATGATTCAGTGGTGACCCTCCCCGAGCTTCTTCTGAAGGCCGGCTATCACACCTATATGACCGGCAAGTGGCACCTGGGCAAAGCACCGGATAAAATCCCACGTGCGCGGGGTTTTGAGCGTGATTTTTCCTTGCTGGATGGCGGTGGCAACTACTGGAACATGACCAATGTGACCGCCCTCACGCCGCGACTGGTGTTCACCGAAGACGGCCAGTACCTCAGCGAATTGCCCGAGGACTACTACGCAACGCGCACCTATACCGACAAGATGATTGACTTCATCGAAGCGAACCGCGCTGATGGCAAGCCTTTCTTTGCCTATGTGGCCCATCAGGCACCGCACGACCCCTATCACCTCCCCAAGGAATGGCGGGGGCGGCATGTGGGCGAATACGACAAAGGCTGGGATGCGGTGCGGCGCGAGCGCTTGGCTCGACAAATAGAATTGGGTATCACACCAAAGGGAACGGCGCTGGCTGAACGTATGTGGTTTGTCCCCGACCCGACGCAATTAGCGCCGGCATCGAAGGCGGTACTGGGCATGAAGATGGAGTTGTACGCGGGTATGGTCGAGAACATGGACCATCACGTGGGCCGCCTGCTTGACTACCTGAAGTCCATCGGTGAGTACGAAAACACTGTATTTTTGGTGTTCGGGGACAACGGCGCCGAGGGTACCGACTTGTTTGAGATGATCGCCGGGACACCCGGCACACTCAACTACCTGCACGCGGCAATTAACTGGTCTAATACCGACCCCAAAGCCTGGGGCGAGCCCGGCTCCTTCATCGGTTACGGCCCCATGTGGGCGCAGGTCTCTATGACGCCATTTAGCCAGTTCAAGGGTTGGTTGGCGGAGGGAGGCATTCGCAATGCCCTGATTGTCAGCGGCCCGGTGGTAAACCGCCCCGATGGCAGTATCAACCACGCCGTTGTGCATATCGTGGACATCATGCCAACCCTGCTGGAGGTCGCAGGCACAGAGTATCCGGATAGCTTAGGGGGCACAGAATTACCCGCCATCACCGGAAAATCCTGGCTGCCGCTCCTGGCCGGGAAAACCGACGCCATACGTTCCGAGCAGGACTACCTGGCCTGGGAATTGTTCGGCAATAGAGCGCTGCGGCAAGGCGACTGGAAACTGCGCTGGCAGTGGGAGCCATACGGGACCGGTGATTGGGAACTGTACAACCTCGCCACCGATCCCAGTGAGCGCAGCAATCTCGCTGACCAGGCCCCGGACAAACTCGCAGCCATGTTGAAGTTGTGGGACCAGTATGTGGTGGAGAATAACGTCATCCTACCCAGTCGCTCATTATTTGAAACTCTTGAAAAGCAGTTACCCAAGCGTGTGCCAGATGACCCCGGCTACCCGCCCCTGATTAACAAACGGCAGTTTGTGCCGCCCCCTGAAATGGTAAAGGAGTCTACATAATGAAATTTTCATTGGGTATGAGAACTACCCTGGCGGCGGTGATTTTGATGCTCGCCCTACCGCACTCCGTCTCGGCCCAAGTGCCGGCGCGCTTCTACTGGAAGAACTTGGTCGGCGGTAGCGCTGTGCCGGTTATCTACATGGACATGAGCGGCAACACCAACCCCATGGATCCGGCCAGCTTCGTTGTTCCCGAATCGAGTTTTGAGGCCAGCGTGGCGCTGGGCGGCTATGCGAAGACGTTTACCCTGTTCGACCGTTCTGCGCTGGTGGCGGCCCTGTTGCCGGTAGGCAGAATATCGGGCGGTGCGTCACTGTTTGGGCGCGATTTTACTGAAAGTACCAATGGTTTCGGTGACCCCACCCTCGAGTTCGTCATCAATGTACTTGGGCCGCCGGCCATCAAAAATATTCCCCAGGCGATGCGCTATGAGCCCGGCTTCTCACTGGATTTGCTGGTGGACCTGATCGTCCCCGTGGGTGAATACGATAATGACAAGCTGTTGAATATGGGCCAGAACCGCTGGTACGGACGGGTAGCCGCCCCCATTGTGTGGCAGATTGGTAGCTGGGTTCCCGGGAGACGCACTACTCTGGAGGTGCTGCCGTCAATCTGGCTGTTCGACGATAACGACGATTTTTTGGGACACAACCTTTCCACCGATCCCAAGTTTCAGGTGGAGGCCCACCTCACTCGCGATTTTCATGAACATCTCTGGGGGTCGGTCGACATCAACTGGATGGGTGGTGGAAAGTCCAGTCTGGAGGGCATGGATGGCGAAGATCTGGATATGGTCGGCGTGGGCTTCACCCTGGGCTACCAGATCAATGAGAACATTCAGCTGACCGCCGGTTACCTGGCCAGTGTTAGCGACAACGATCCGACCGACCTGCAAATGGATGTGTTCAAAGTGTCCCTGGTATTTGGCTGGCACCCCCTGGTAGAGGGGATGAAGCGACTGGGTGGAGAGTAGCTCACCAGCGCGATCAGTAGTCATGTTAAATGAAGGTAGCACTGGCCCCGGCACCAATGGTTCTGCTCCTGTGCCATAGAACCCAGCTGGATTGTAAAAAAGAGATTCTAGCCTGAATAGCAGTTTTGGGTTTAAATGGGCTCTCTCTTCTGCAGGAGCCATAAATGCGCTTGATATACAGCGCTCTATTTTATTGCCTGATCCCCGTCATTGTGCTGCGCATGCTACTTCGCTCCCGCAGTGCACCGGCCTATAGGCGGCGGCTGGCAGAGCGCCTGGGTTTTTTTGAAGCTGATACCCAGGTTGACGACAGGCCCGCCATTTGGGTACACGCCGTTTCGGTGGGGGAAACCCTGGCGGCAGCACCGCTGATTGAAAACCTGCTACAGCGCTACCCCCAGCACCGCATGGTAGTGACCACCACGACACCCACGGGTTCTGAGCGTGTCAGGGTGCTTTTCGGCGATCGCGTTTTCCACGTGTACTCGCCCTGGGATACCCCGGGAGCGGTGCAGCGATTTTTGCGTAAAACCCGTCCCCAGCTATTACTCATTATGGAGACAGAGCTCTGGCCGAATATGTTGCACCATGCCAAGAGGGCGGGCTGTCGCATTGTGCTGGCCAATGCAAGGTTGTCCCAACGCTCTGCTGAGGGTTATGCCCGCTTTGCCGGTCTGACGCGGGGTATGTTGGCGAAGTTGGATATTGTGGCCTGTCAGGCCCGTGCCGATGGCGACCGCTTCCTGGCCTTGGGCCTGGAGCCCACGCAGTTGGATATCACGGGGAGCATAAAATTTGATCTGGAGTTGGGCGATGAATTGCGCGCCAGCGCCGCGGTTCTGCACGACGCATGGGATACGGCTAGTCGCCAGGTAATAGTTGCCGCCAGTACTCATGCCGGCGAGGACGAGCAAATTCTCGCTGCTTTTAAGCAGCTCAGGCAGGTGCAAGCCAATTGTCTGTTGGTTATTGTGCCGCGCCACCCGGAAAGGTTTGAATCTGTCTATAAGCTGTGTGTGGCGGCGGGCTGGAAAGTGCAGCGCAGG
>Ga0114949_10000051_pt1 | contig 41022 bp, 38 predicted proteins | sample N074metaG_FD_83505 | JGI IMG/M metagenome (GOLD analysis project Ga0114949, IMG submission 83505) | Deep subsurface microbial communities from Kermadec Trench to uncover new lineages of life (NeLLi) - N074 metaG | ecosystem: Environmental > Aquatic > Marine > Ocean trench > Sediment | place...
ATGATTTTTGCCATGAGTTTTGCTAATATTGCAGGTCTGTACATCATGATGCCCGAGGTGAAACGAGATCTCGATTCATACCTACGTCGGATCGACAGCGGCGAGATTCAGCCCACCAGACGGGTTGCATCATCGACTGCGGAATGATCTATGTATGGGAATGAGCTGCATTCACACCATGTTTACAACTAAGTTCAGTATCCGAAGGATGTCTACAGTGCGTGTTGTATGGAATGTTTGCCTGATGACCGTTGGGCTGGTGATGCTCGGCACGGCAAATGCCGCCGATCCCGTTGAGGCACCAAGTGTTGAAGACGTCACTGAGGCCTCGGCATTCGTGCAGGAATTGGTAGACGCCACGATCACGTCTCTCAGCGATGAAGAACTCAGTGACACTGATCGCCGCGCCCAGTTTACCACCTTAATCGACCGAGGGTTTGCGTCAGACTATATTGCCAAAGTGGTTCTGGGCCGCTATTGGCTCAAATTGTCTGCGGATCAGCGGCCTGAATATATGAGGCTTTTCCGGTCGTTTATGCTCGAGAACTTGATGTCGAGAATGTCGCTATTCAACGACGAATATCTGGAAATTCTTGGCCATCAATTCACAAAAAAGGGCGACATTTTCGTATTGTCACAGATTGTCATGGTCAACGAGGCCTTCGATGTAGATTGGCGCGTCAGGCGCTTTAACGGGGTCTACAAGATTATCGATGTTCGCCTGGAAGGTATCTCAATGGTGATCACCAACCATGAAGAATTTACCAGCACGGCCTTTACCGAAGGCATGGACGGGCTAATGGATTCATTGAGACGTTGGTCGCCATCGGCCTCAGAGCCAGTGGCCAACTCGGTCAGCCCCCACTAGATCTCAATTGCAGTACAGGTGCAGTCCAGCTGTTGGGCGGTATTGCTGATGGCCGCCAGGCAGGTGGCTGCACGCGCTGATGGAATATAAACTGCAAACCGGGTCACATATTTGTTGCGACCCTCTTCGCCGGGTACATGCACTGAATTCATGCGGACTACATTCGCATCATAGTCCAAGAAGGCCTCTGTCAGCCGCGCAACCAAGCCAGGCCGGTCGCCGCCAGTAATTTCGATACGATGCGTAATCTGGGCGTTGGCTGCCTGGGTGGCCTCAAAATCAAAGGGTTCTACCTTGATGCGCGCCTCGGACAGTTCTGGCAATTGGCCAAGGTCGCCCGAGATGTCGTCAATACTGATTTCGGAGGCTATCGTGCACACGGCCGTAAATTCGCAACCGGTCCCCAAGACAGCAAAGGACGTGTCTGCCAAATTCGCACCCAGATCAAACAGGCGCGCGGTGATGGCAGAGATCAGGCCCGGGCGATCTGGCGCCGTGATCGAGATGTAGATTGTCTGACTTTGATCGACTGACATAATTCCCCGCAATTATCACTTCGTTACAACAGATTGGCGACCCCGGCAGGATTTGAACCTGCGACCCACAGCTTAGAAGGCTGTTGCTCTATCCAGCTGAGCTACGGGGCCTTTGACCAACATATCTGATTAAAGCTGCGCTTTGAAATTATCTGCGTAAGATTTGATAGGGCGATGTCTGGTTTGTGGCTCTCTGACAGAGTAATGAATGCCTTTGGCATCAGCATAGGCAATCGCTTCTTCTTTAGAGGCGAAGGTCAAAGATAATTGGCGTTCGGGATTGCCGGCACCTGCATACCCCATCAGATTGTCGAGCTTGCGGGCCTTGGGGGGCACAAATTTCAAGTGCCACTTTTTGGACTTGACCCTGCCTGACTGCATTGTAGATTTGGCTGGTTGGTAAATCTCTGCGTGCATGGCTATCTCCCGTCTATCCCGAAAATACCGGCTTTCGTCCATTCATCATCATGGTGCCAGCATCGTCATGGAGCCAGTGGGAAAATGGTCGGGGCGAGAGGATTCGAACCTCCGACCTACTGGTCCCAAACCAGTTGCGCTACCAGGCTGCGCTACGCCCCGTGCCGCGCGTTGTATGGGGTTTTCAACCGTTTGGCAACCCACGTTTTTACCTATTTTTACCGGCAGCCAAAATTACTGGGGACGACCTGATTCCGCTGTAAAAAATGGGTGAACAACCCTGTCGCCGGGCTTCAGTCCCAATTGGGCAGAGATACCGGCATTCAGCTCCAGGACCGCACTGACGGGCCCTGCTGATCTGATATGCGCCGTTGTCTGTGGCACTGTATCCTGGGCAATAGACCGCACGATACCTCGGTGATCAATAAACAGCATATCTAACGATATATAGGTGTTTTGCATCCACATGCTGGCCTTGTGGGGGTAATCGAAGAAAAATAACATCCCGTGATCCGATGCCATTTCAGTACGATACATAAGTCCAATCTGCCGCAATTCATCGGTGTCTGCGATCTCGACCATAAATCGGTGTAGGTGGTCACCCGAGGCTATCTCTATTGCCACTTTTGACAGCGCCTCGGCACCTGTCGAATTGGACCCGGCCTGACCCGCGACGTCACGACTGCAGCTCGCAAGCAGGACCAGGGCACACAGCGGTACCCAAACAGAAAAACGGCTCATTTTGCGAAAAAACGGCATCGTATCCTCAGGCCTGGCGATCAGTCCACCAATACCACTTCGACAGCCTGCAGGCCCTTGTCACCTGCGCCGACACGCACGCGGACATGGTCGCCGGGCTGCACTTGCAAGATACCTGCCTCGCGCAGGACTTCCATATGAATGAAAATGTCTTCGGATTCGTCGTCTTCAGTGACGAAACCAAAACCGCGTACGCGGTTAAACCACTTTACATTGACGTCAATAAAGTCGCTCGCTTCTTCCAACGCCACGCGGGACGGCTCTTGCCGAGGCTGGGCAGGCAATGGCTTTGCTGTACTGGTGTCGAAACTGACCAGACTAATGACCTGCATGCCTTTAGATCGTAGAACAGCCTTACAATGAACCGAGGTGCCCTCTGACAGGAAGGTCACACCCGCCGCACGCATGACAGAATGATGCAACAAAATATCCTTGTCGCCACTGTCTGGAATAATGAATCCGTATCCCTTCACGGCGTCGTACCATTTTACGATGCCATGGATATCTGTAACTTCTTCAGTGCCTTGGGAACCAACTTCGTCAACGCTGTACTGCTGCATGCTACCTTTACTCACTCAATACAAATTCGCATTTCTGTTTTGGGCAGAATCACCACCCAACAAAGCTTGTAGACAGTCTAATAAATTTGGCTGCCGTTTCGTGCTAAGTTTTGTTAAGCAATGATAAGGACCGTGAACGAACTGCCTGTTTAGTGATGCCCTTCTGAAGGCTGAGCCACCGGCCCGGCCTCAGCATGATGGATTAGACCCATTTCATACATGCGGTCTGTCATCGGTTGCAGCAGATAGTAGGTCATGAGCAGCCCCGTAATCGACATGGTTATTGTATAGGGTAATGCCATAATCACCATGCGCATATAGGACAGACGGATCAGCGGTGCCAAAGCGGACGTCAACAAAAACAGAAACGCAGCCTGTCCATTTGGCGTTGCCACACTCGGGATGTTGGTGCCTGTATTGATGGCGATGGCCAGCATGTCGAACTGGTCGCGTGTGATCCGCCCATCCGCCAGCGCATCCGCCACCTCGCGGATATAGATGGTCGCGACAAACACATTGTCACTGATCATTGAAAGCACCCCATTGGCCATATAGAACGCCGCGATCTGCGTTTGCCCTTCCAGTTCCAGCACCCGGTTTATGATCGGTCCAAATAATTGTTGGTCGTTGATCACGGCAACAATCGCAAAGAACACCACCAACAAAGCGGTGAAAGGCAGCGCCTCTTCAAAGGCATGGCCGATGCGGTGTTCTTCGATAATCCCGGTTAGAACAGTTGCCAACACAATGACCGACAAGCCGATCAAACCAACCGAGCCCAAATGGAAAATCAATGCAACAACAAGCCAGATGCCAACCCCTGCCTGCGCAGCCAATGACGCAACCTCACGCGGCGTGCGTTTTTCGTCTTCAACTTTGTCATAGTCTTCCAGAATTTTGCGTACATTGGCTGGCAGTTTGCCGCCATAGCCGAACCAACCAGCATATTCGACAACCACTACCGTCATCAGACCGACAGCAAGCACCGGCATGGATACGGGTGCCATGCGGAAAAAGAATTCAATGAACCCCCAACCAGCACTTTGAGCAATAATGATATTTTGGGGTTCGCCAACCAGAGTACAAACACCACCAAGGGCCGTACCAACTGCGGCATGCATCAGTAAGCCACGCAGGAACAATCGGAAGTTCTCGAGATCTTCGCGATTCTGGTCATGCACCAGCTGGTCATCTTGATGATCATGGTCATGATCAAAATGCTTACCGGACGCCACCTTGTGGTAGATGCTGTAAAAACCAACACCAATAGAGATCACAACAGCAGTCACAGTCAGCGCATCAAGGAAAGCAGACAACACCGCAGCTATGAACGAAAACAACAGCGACAGCGCTATCTTGTTGCGCACCCGCACCAATAGTTTGGTGAAGACATAAAGCAACAGGTCTTTCATGAAATAAATTCCGGCGACCATAAAGATCAACAACAACAACACTTCAAACGCATGTTCGACTTCAGATTTCACGGCCCCTGCTGTGGTCAAGCCCAGGAACACGGCCTCCAGTGCCAGCAACCCACCGGGTTGCAGCGGATAACATTTCAGGGCCATCGCAAGGGTGAAGATAAATTCGATCACCAGCAGCCAACCCGCAACAACAGGCCCCAAAGTATGCATAACTATGGGGTTCAGTAACAAAAACCCTACGATTGCCAGCTTGTACCAGCCGGGTGCATTACCCAAAAAATTCCGTACGAAGCCTTGAGCTACGGTGCGCGCCATTCAATGTCCCCTGAGAAGATGTAGTCAGATTAGCAGCGGTTTTATCCCACGCCCTTATCGCGAAGCAAGCAAAACCGGATCTATCTAGTCCTGAGCCAATTCCTCGACAGTGTTTGCATCAACGATCTTTCGTGCATATCCAAAACTGAAGCCTGCCCGCGCAAACGAAGACATCTGTCTGTTGCGCAATTGCAGAGACATCTCGTGTTCTTCTCCGCGATAACGCGTATAGGGCCCAAATGCCCTTCGCCGCGCAAATGTTACGGCGGCTGTCCAGTCATCGTCCCCTATATTGATAGCCTCATGCTTTTCCAGTGCACTGTCGACCAGGTCGACATCGACACCCTTGGCGCGCAACGTATTGCGAATGAATGAGCCCGACTTGCCCGCCCGCCGCATGGACAGCACTCTACCCTCAGCATAAATGTTGTCGTCAAGCGCGCCCACATTGCGAAACTTTTCACAAATTTCATCAAGCCATGAGGCCACGTCTTCATCAGTAACATCGCCTTGGTCATGGCGATATATCTTGCGCGTCATCACCTGTCGGAAATTGGCCTCGCTGGACGCATATCGCTGCAAATAATAAGCCCCGGCGTTGAATAAATAGTCACGCGTCACAGGGCGCTTTTTCTGTTCCTTTTTGGCTTCTGACTTGTGGCTGTTTTGTTTCATACGGACTTGCTATAGAGGGTCTATCGGCGTAAAAACTGCCACCCGAACCAACTTGCGCAGATGCTATGTCCTTGTGGCGACTATGGGACGCCTATTCTACAATAGTAATGGGTTTGAAGTATGCTTAAACTGGCCCGCTAACAGCGATTGGAACCCTCCAATATCCTGCTACGGCACATTTCTGGATAGAATATGAACCCTACCCCGACATCAGAACCCACCCTGCCCCGTCGCATGGCCGATTTTGAAACACTGTCCGAGGCGCTCGATTACGCTGCGAACGGTGAATGTGGACTCAACTTCTATTCAATGCGCGGCGAACTTGAGACCGTCCTACCTTATGCTGAGCTTCAAAAAAACGCCGTTGACTATGCCAAACGCCTGATGAACCAGGGGCTAAAGCGTGGCGATCGCGTTGCGCTGGTTGCCGATGTCAGCGCCGATTTTTGTGTTGCCTTCTTTGCCTGCCAATATGCTGGACTGATTGCGGTGCCCCTGCCCATCCCGATCTCTTTTGGCGGTCGTGAAGGGTATATTCGCCAATTACGCCAGCAATTGGAAAGCAGTGGCGCTTCGTCGATGTTGATGCCTGTTGTAGTCGTAGAATTATCTGAAGAAGCCGCCGCGGGATTGGGCCTGAGAATGGTCATTTCCTACCCAGATATCCTCGACTTGCCTGTCGGTGATGTCGCCCTGCAACCCAGTACCTCGACAGAAACCAGCTATCTACAATATTCGTCGGGCAGCACACGCTTCCCGCACGGCGTCACCATCCTGCAATCGGCAGCCGTCAATAATTGTCGTCTGAATGCCGTCCATGGTGTGCAAATTCGCGACGGTGACCGGATGATGTCATGGCTGCCCTTCTATCACGACATGGGCCTGGTTGGCGGCATGCTGACCTTGGTGATGACCCAGATGTCGGTTGACTTTTTGCCGACCGAATATTTTGCGCGGCGCCCCATGATGTGGCTGGAAATTATGAGCCGTAACAAATCCACCATCTGTTACGCGCCCGGGTTTGGATACGAGCTGGTGTCACGCCGCGCCAATGATCAACGCATTGCAGAACTAGACCTGAGCGCGTGGCGCGTGGCTGGCCTGGGCGCCGAGATGATCCGCGCCCCGTCCGTGCGGGAATTTGCAAAAGTTTTTGCCCCTGCAGGATTTCGCGCAGAAGCATTCGTACCCAGCTATGGCCTTGCAGAATGCACCCTTGCCGTCAGTTTTATGCCGCTGGACGTCGGCATTGAAGTGGACATTGTCGATGAGGCTGCCCTGTCAGATCCAGGCAAGGCAATTCCGGCCACCGACCAAACCGAGAAAATTCGTGAAGTCGTCAATTGTGGCATCCCAATGCCTGAATTCGACGTCGTTATTCGCGATGAAGATGGTCAGTCCTGCCCAGATCGTGACATCGGCACGCTTTATGTACGGGGCACATCCGTAATGTCGGGTTATCACGATGATCCAGAAACGACCCGCAGCGTGCTGGACGACGAAGGCTGGCTCGATACGGGTGACATGGCCTATTTCCTCAACGGGGCAATTTACATCGTCGGTCGGGCCAAAGACCTGATTATCCTGAATGGTCAAAACCTTTGGCCACAAGACATCGAATGGTCGGTCGAACAGATCGAAGGGCAGCGTAACGACGAATGCGTCGCCATCTCGGTACCAGGGCCGAAAGGCGAAGAAGTCGCCATGTTGCTCGTACAAACAAGAACCCGTGATCTCGACAAGCGCAGTAACTTCGTCAAAGAGGTCAAAGATCGCATTCGCAAGCAATTGGGAGTCAATTGCTTGGTCGCACTGGTGAATCCGCGTGCTCTGCCGCGGACGTCCTCTGGCAAATTAAGCCGCTCCAAGGCACGCGAAGCCTTCTTGTCCCAATTGATCCTGCCCGAAGAAGGCAGCGATCCCTTTTCGTGGGACATCACGCATCCAAAATCATCTGCCGGGAAGCATTGAGCACCCAACCAACAGGCCGACACACTGTCGCCCTGACCGGCGCAACCGGTTTTGTTGGCGGCCATGTTCTGGAAAACCTGTTGGCGCGTGGGCATCAAGTACGGGCCTTGACCCGACAAAAAAAGCCTCTGGACCATAAAAACTTAATCTGGGTTGATGGTGATCTGCAGAATGACGCTGCGCTAGCGCAATTGGTCGGTGGGGTCGATACCGTCCTTCACATTGCAGGGGTCATCAAGGCTGTATCGCGGTCAGGATTTTTCACGGGCAATGTTGACGGCACGCGTCACCTCCTGGACGCAATCAATAATGCCGATATGCCTCGTTACATTCACCTGTCTTCATTGGCCGCGCGAGAACCGGCAGTATCAGCCTATGCCGCCAGCAAGGCCGAGGCAGAACAATTGGTCATGGAGAGTCCGCTCGAAAAGATGGCAACCATCCTTCGCCCCCCTGCAGTGTACGGCCCCGGCGACATGGAAACACTGTTCTATTTCAAGGCTGCAACCAGCATGCTCGCAACAGTCCCAGGCAAACCTGACCATCGCACGTCCATGATCCATGTTCAGGATCTAGCGGCAGCGATCGTCCATTTAGTAGAAAACAAGAAGCCAGACCCGGTGCTGATCGACATCCATGATGGCCAACCCAATGGGTATACGATCCAGGGTGTCATGGAAAATGTGGCGCCTGGTCGGCGCACCCGGACCAATACGCTGTATTTGCCTCGATGGATCTTGCGCCTTGTCGGCGGCATCAGCACCCTTGTTGGGCGGATATTCGGGACCAACCCAATGTTGACTCCAGGCAAAGCCAACGAATTAAGTCATCCAGACTGGGTCTGTCACGGTACGTCATTGGCCGATGTCAGCGCCTGGCAACCCAAAATCAGCGGGGAACAAGGCATGCGGGAAACCCTGCATTGGTATCGCGAACATGGTTTTCTTCGATAGATTGCCGGGGCACAGAATGCTATGACTGGCCTTGATATTGCCCCGCACGTAACAAGGATCAATCCAACATATGACTAGTGTATCGACGCTCCTGGACGCCATCATAAAGTTGTTGGAGCCATTCAACAGCAAGAGCATCACCATTTCGGGCGACACTTCTTTTGCCCATGACCTAGAACTGGACTCGCTGGCTGTGATGGATTTTGTGGCTGAAATGGAAGATCACTTCGACATCATGATCCCTTTGAATATTTTGCCCGATCTGGAAAATGTCGGGCAGATCGTCGCGGCCGTCGAGAAAATCGTCGAGCAAGCGCATGGCTGACTTGTTTGACAAATTCGAAGGCCTGACCAATCTGCGCAACACGCTGGTCTTTGAAAAGACAGACCCCTACAAAATTGTCATGGAAGATGTCATCTCGCCCACCGAGGCGATCATTGATGGCAAGCACACCATTTTGGCTGGTACCAATAATTATATGGGCCTGACCTTTGACCAACGATGCATAGACGCGGCCCAAAATGCCCTGACGATGTCGGGCACAGGCACCACAGGGTCCCGGGTATTGAATGGCACCTACGCGGCGCACCGGGAACTGGAAGCGGCAATTGCCGATCTTTACTGCATGGAACACGCCATGGTCTTCAGCACGGGGTTTTTGGCCAATCTAGGCATGATTTCGGCCCTCGCCGGTAAAAATGACATCATCATGATCGACGCTGATAGTCATGCGAGTATCTATGATGGTTGCGGCCTGTCTGACGCGACCATCACCCGCTTTCGCCACAATGACGCCGCTGACCTCGACAAGCGGCTAGGTCGATTAAATGCAGGACGGCGCGTGTTGGTGATTGTCGAGGGCCTGTACAGCATGTTGGGTGACAAAGCCCCACTGGCAGATATTGTTGCTGCGTGCAAAAAGCACGACGCCTATCTGATGGTCGATGAAGCGCATTCTTTGGGGCCCTATGGTGCCAATGGTCAGGGCGTTGCCGCTGCTGATGGCGTGTTAGACCAAGTCGATTTTATCGTCGGCACCTTTTCCAAAAGCGTCGGCACCGTCGGCGGATTTTGCGCATCGAACCATCCTGATTTTGAAATCCTGCGGCTGGCGTCACGGCCCTATATGTTTTCGGCTTCGTTACCGCCATCTGTTGTGGCCTCTGCAACGGCTGCCATCAAGATCATCAAAGAAGATCGAACGCCGCAACAGAACTTGTGGCGCAATGCCAAGCAGTTGCACGCTGGTCTGACCGAAATGGGTTTTCAACTGGGTGCCGATTGCAGCCCCGTGATTGCTGTGTTGATCGATGATCGCGATGTTGCGGTGCGGTCGTGGGAACAACTACTGGATGAAGGCATCTACGTAAACCTGGCTCTGCCGCCAGCAACACCGCAGAACACCAACTTGTTGCGGTGCAGCCTGAGTGCGGCCCATACGCCCGACCAGATCGACCAGATTTTGGCCGCCTTTGACAAGGTTAAAAACAGCAACAGCGTCAACCAATCTTAGCGAAAACCGCCGCGCAGCCAGGTCTGAACAAACAGACTGATCCCCCCGATCAACTGAAAACGTCGTTGCCAGGGTTTAACATTCACGCTTACACCAGAATGTCGCCCGATCTTCCAGGCCAGATAGTCGACAGCACCCGTGAACGTAAAGGCACCCTTGATCAGGCGCAGGAAGCTCAGCGCCTTGCCCTGTAATGTCCGCAACTTCCACTTCAGCCTGGCCATCCGGCGCTTGACCGGCGTTGTCGTCGGGATCAACCGTCCGCCACCAATCCGCGGCGCCAATCCAGCTGCCGTGAGTGCCGGCAACATCAACGCGTCAAACCGACTTTGGTTTTGCTGGTAGATCTGCCGCCCACGCTGCTCGGAATTTTCGGCCCGTAGTTCAGCCTTATAGGTCATGCGAAAACCCTTGCTCCACAAAGTTTCGGACGTCACATGCCATGAAAAAGTCGGCATCACCTCGCCAACAAATGTAACAACCGCCTGTGTAATGGATTTAGTGATGACAGTGCGCGTTTCTTGGTCCCGGCAATAAGCCAATGCGCAGGGTTGTGCGAAACGTGCCCAAAAGGACGGATTTAACCGGCTCCTATCCATGGCATTGGCAAAACCGCTAATGCTCATGACCGCATATTTGCTGCGGATGGTGCGCCCATCCAGCTCAAGCTCGCGATAGTAAACATTGGGCGGAATCATGACATTCAGCATGCCCAAAATTCGGCTGCCATTGGCTTTACTGCAGCTGTCGACCAGTACATAGAAGTCCAGCACCTTGTCTTCATCAGTACTTTGTTGCAGGCACGACCCATAAAAGAGAATGGCGGCCACAGTATCGCCATGGCCGTCGGCGATGTCACTGGCAGCCGCGCTTGCCGAGGCCAGAATCTGTTGCTCCAGCTCGCCTGCTATCAGGTGTTCAACAACTTCTCGATCATCACGAATATCCATACTCAGGTACAAACACGCACAAATTTTAAGGGGTCAGACGCGGTCAACTCGATGGGTTGTCCCGGTGTAGGGTCAAACATTTCGCCGTCAAGGGTCACAGGACAGGCACAGTTAATCGTCAGGCGAGACATTTTCCGGCGCACAAAGCCTTTGACCAATTTGCTCCTGGGTTCGCCAAAAATCAACGTGCGCAACGCCCGAAACAAATTGAGCCCACCATAGTCCACACTGAGAAATCGAAGCGCCCCCTCGCCCACATCCGTATTCGCCGCCATACCCAGCACCAGTTTGTTCAGGGTCGTCACCAACACTATAAAATAAGGGCGTTTTTCATGGTTTTCAGTATCAAACCGCATCGTAACATCTTCACGCCGCATCGGCGATTTGTCTGTCTTGAACGGATTGATAGAACTGCACAGTAAATAACCAAGGGTCAAAATGTGTGTCAGCCAGCTTGGTAGTTTCATGGGGTGGAATTTTTCCCGGCAGGTATAGATGCCCCGAACAATCGCCGCTGTTCCAAAAAAGGCACCATAAATTGTTTCATCCTGCGGCGTCAGGCGCATCCCAACGAAGGGCATCTCGACTGTCTGAGTATCAAGGGCGCCAGAAGCCCATTTCCTACCGATCAGATCGATCAGGTCGCTTGGCGCGCCGTGAATGCCCAGCGCCCCGGCAGTCATATTAGTTTGGCCAGCCGGCAACACCGTCAGATACGGTAGTTCGCCGTAGGGCTGGTCATTCAATAATTTGGTAACTGCCAGTTGTAGCGAGCCATCGCCGCCATTAATGGCGATCAGGTCGACACCCTGCTCTGAATAGGATTGCAGGATCGGCAACATGTCGTCAATGGTGTCCAATTCGCGGTGTAAAATGGCAGGATAACGAGAGATCACGTCACGAAATTGTGGCATTTCGTGCCTTAACCTTGTGCTGTCAGGGTTAGAGATCACCCCAATTTTGGAAAATTTCATCCATTTGTCCTGACGCCCAGAGAGGGCCATAATATGGCAGAAAGACAGCCAGGATCAAACCAATCAATACCGCATATAGATGGTCATTTGCGTACGCCCCTCCTGGGCCTGGAAAGCAGCTTTCTTGAAACTGGGTTTGGACAAAAACCCTCGCTTACCATTGTTCGATACGCCATAGCCTTCGGACCAAAAGTCAAAGTCCGTGTTTGCGTTCTCGTCGTGATAGGTTCCCACCCCATAGGTGCCTGGCCCAAAGGGCAATGGCATGCAGATGGTCATATTGGTCCCCGTCACGGCGACATCAAACCGAACAAGCTTTTTGCCCCTTGCCAGCCAGTCCTTTTTTTCACTGCCATAGAGGCTCATTCGGATGTTACCTTTTACCGCGCGAAGGCCCCTAACACGCACACTGATATAGTCATAGCCCGCAGCGGGGTCGCACCACCCAAGCGGATGGTCAGTGCTCAGCAGTCCCCTGACCTTTTCCGCCTCGAGCCCAGATATAAAATTGCTGAAAGAAGCGTCACTATTCGTCTGCGCTGGCGCTAATGTTGACACAAAGAGCGCCATCAAAAAACTCCAAACCCAGACATGCCCGGAAATCGACGTCATCAACATCCCTATTTTCATTGAAACATTTGGGAAATTTTCCATGTCTTTCCTTGCCACTAAACACAATGAGCAATCGATGATGCATGGCGTATAGACTATATTGTTGGTATTAAAAGCATGTTTTCAATGAACCTGAGATGAAGATTCCAGAAAGGGCCGTGACGCACTGATGCTTAGCCGGATCGATCTCTATATCCTGCGACAGGTTGTAACGCCGCTTTTGGCAACATTGGGCGTGGCTGCAATGTTGTTGTTGTTAGAGCGCATGTTGCGGCTTTTTGACATCGTCGCAAACCAGGGCGGCCCTGTTGGCGTTGTCTTCAGAATGTTGGGCAATCTGATTCCGCAATATCTTGGCATGGCCCTGCCCATCGGTATTTTCCTGGGCATTTTTCTGGCCTTCAGAAAATTGTCGTCCAACTCTGAATTGGAATCACTGCAGGCAAGCGGCCTTAGTCTGACAAGACTTATGCGCGCGCCGATGGTTCTGTGTCTTGTGTTGACCATCTTCAGTTTTGGTCTGTTGGGGTATATCCAGCCGACAAGCTATTACGCCTTCCAGAACCTGCAATTCGAGTTGTCCTCCGGCGCATTTGGCGCCTCGATCAAGCCCGGAGAATACAATGACTTGGGTGACGGCTTGGTCCTGCGTATTGGTCAGTCGCATGATGGCGGCCAAAAATTGACAGAAATTTTTGCGCAGAAAGTTCGTCCGAACGGCCATACCACGACTATTACCGCCCGCGAGGGTCAATTTTTAGCCACTACAGATGGCAGCACCATACTGCTGAGACTGCAAGATGGTGTCATTCTGGACGAGCGGGTCAATGAAGGCCCCCCGCGCACTTTCAAATTCAAGAAATATGATTGGCAAGTCAGCCTGCCTGAGATTGCAAAGTTTCGCAGCAGAGGCGGCAAAGAACGTGAACAGACGCTTCACGAGCTGATTCTGAAGCCCGATGGAAGCTTGCGAGATATGAGTGAAACCGCCGCATGGGGCGCCTTCTTTGATCGCATTATCAGGTCGATCACCATTCTGTTTCTCCCCTTCCTGGCCATTGGGTTGGGTGTGGTTTCCAAGCGACAACAAAGGTCTTTGGGGATGGTGGTTGGCTTGGTCATGTTGTTAACCCTACATAAAACCGTCGAATTTGCTGTGGCCAGCGCCAATTTGGGATCAACCAATGCCATCATGTCTATGGCAGGACCATTCTTTGTCTTTTTGGTACTTACATTCTGGTTTTATCACGTGACGGCCCATGTCGTTGGCGGATCTCCTCTCGCATGGCTTGAGCGAGGCATGGACAGCCTCGGGGGCCTGCTGAGCCGATTTTCAACCAGTAAAGGCGACGAAGCCACACCTGCAGGTGGCGCATCATGACCCAATTGCGCGCGCGCAGCTTTTCGCCACCGATTTTGTTGGAATACATCGCCAAGACATTCTTGATGCGCTTCATCTTTTTGCTGGCGGGCTTGGCCATCATTATGCAAGCCCTAGACCTGTTGGCAGAAAGCGCTGATTTGTTGGCCGCGGACGGCGCATCAACAGCGTCTCTGTGGCGTTATACCAGCCTGCGGTTACCCATGATGATTGCCCAAGTTGTGTCGTTCGCAGCGCTGTTGGCATCGTTGCTGACATTTGCCAGCCTTGCCCAACACAGCGAAATCGTTGTGATGCAGTCCACTGGTCTATCAGCCTTCCGCATCGTTTTGCCCATGATGGGGACTTGTGTGGTCATCGCCCTGTTTCACTTTATTTTTCATGAGGCCATTGTCGTGGAAAGTAATGAAGAGTTTCAACGCTGGAAAGTTGCCGATTTCAGTATGAATGAAAACCTGCTGCCACCTGCCCCGTCAAGCGCCTGGGCGGTCGAAGACAACAAGCGCATTCATGTCGAGGCTGTTCGGCGCGATGGGACGCTTTTAGACCACGTCACCATCTATTCTATTGGCGACGATATGACAGTCAAAAGCACGACCGTTGCCGACTTTGTCATCTGGGATGATGGCAAGTGGAAAATGTATGATGTCACCCATTTCGAAACCGGCACCAATTTTGATGTGGCCGTTGAACGAGAGATCTGGGATACCAATATCCCGCCCGAACGGTTTCGGGCCCTGTCTATCGATCCTGAAACCGTCTCCTACGGTGTTCTTAGCGACAATATTGACCAACTGCGCAGCGAGGGCTTAACGACGACGCGCCTCGTGGCCTGGCTTCACCAGAAAATCGTTGGACCACTGGGCACCATTTTGATGCCTTTGCTGGCCTCATTGGCGGGCTTTGGCGTCATGCGCTCTGGCACGCTGTTTTTACGTGTTGCTTTGGGTATGGCCTTTGGGTTTTCTTATTTCGTGGTCGATAATCTGTTGCTTGCAGTCGGTCAATTCGGGACACTACCCCCTGTCGTCGCTGCCTGGGCACCGTTTGTCTTGTATTTGTGCCTTGGGACATCGGTCCTGTTTCACACTGAGGAATAAATGTAGACCATATGTCATCAGACCCCTCTTCATCTTCACAATCCGGCTCTCGATCGGCCTTCATGGTTCGCGGGGCTCGGTTGGCCTTGATGGGGCGCGCTGGGGCGCTGGTCGAAGTGCTGTCACTTTTCCTGTTTGCGCAAATGTACGGGTCAGAAACCTACGGTCTGTTTCTGGTGCTGTGGTTCATCGTCCAGACGCTTTCGATATTCTCGGACTTTGGCATGACGCTGGCATTGCAAAGGTTTGTGCCAGCCGATGAAGACAAGGTAAACGCAGGGCGCATTCTCAAATATGCCCTCAGTATCTCGCTTGGGATCAGCTGTGTTGTCGCGCTGATCATGACTTTGTCCGCCCCTGCGCTCGCTTCATTGCTGAATGCCAATGAGCGGGATTCACTGCAACTGGTGGGGATCATCAGGATATACGCCTGGGCCATCCCCGTTTGGTGCCTAATTGACGTGACGACAGCGGCTATCCGCGCACGACGGGTCTTTGGCCCAGAAATCAAAGTCCGTGTCTTTTATGAACAGGGTTTTCGACTGCTGTTTGGCGTGGTTTTCTATTATCTGGGATATTTATCGTATGGGCTGTTCATTTCGCACCTGATTGGACTGATCTTCACGGCAGGCTTCGCCCTACGACTGATCGACCGTTACTATGGGCTCTATCATCTTTTCACGAAGACCGGCCGCGACAAGGCACTTGTCCGACAAATGCTGACATTTGCATCGTCCATGGTGCTGCCAAACTTGGCGCGCAAATGGCATTCTGGCCTGCCGCTGCTGGTCCTTAACATCATGATCCCAGGGGCCCAAGGTGCCGAGGCTGCTGGTATTTATGGTGTTGCCAGAAAGCTTGCCAGTTTCATCAATGTGTTCCGCGAAAGTCTGGAATATGTGTTGGCCCCGCTTGCCTCTGAGAAAAACAGTTCGCACGACAAGGGATCGCTATTATCCATGTTCCAATTGGCAACAAGACTGTCGGTTTCACTCGTAATTCCCGCGGCAACGCTGATCATCTTTTACAGGTCCGAGTTGATGCGGCAAAGCGGATCAGAGTTTTTGGCGGGCAGTCTGGCTGTCATGATCCTCGCTTCAGGCCGCATGTTTGAGGCAGCGTCCGGTCCCTGCACATCTATTTTGGCTATGATTGGTAAATACCGTCTGCCCCTGATCAATGCGATCATCGGCATTTCATTGACCGCAACACTGGCTATCTGGCTGGTGCCACAACCAGAACTATTCGGCGGTGGAATTGCCGGACACATGGCTGGTGCCGCACTTGCCGCAGTCATCGGTATCAATGCAACGTCTATCTTGGCACATCTTGAGGTCCGCTTTTTGCATGATTTGCAGCCCTATTCTCGCAGCATTTTGCAGCCGTGGTTTGTATCCATACTAATATCTGCACTGTTGGCCATCGTGATCACACTGGCAGCCGATTTGTGGCGCCCTCTTCACTTTGCAATCGGGCTCACAGGCTTTATCGCGTCCCTTGCGCTTTTAGTGCGCTTTGGCTTTCAGCGCGATGATGCTGAAATGATCTTGCCGAATAAATTGAAAAACAAATATCCTTTCTTACTTCCACCCGAGACCACATCAGACTAGATTGGCCGCCAAGTTGCGTGGAAAACTGTTTCCTGATGGCCGCTCGTGATAGGGTGGCACTGCTGGACAATTTAAGGAAAGCCCCTGTGAGTACCAAAGCTGGTTTCTGGAAGGCACGTAAATACCATCTCGACAAGATGACTCTTGGCGAACTGAACAAGGCGTATTTTCAGTATTACGCGATCCAGATTTATATCGTGGTTGGTATTGCCTGCATCTATTTGGCCCTGACCAGTGGTGCCCCACTGATGGCCATGATTGGTGCTGCAGCCTTCGGTGTCTTTTCTTTCCCGCTCTTTTGGTACCTAATCCATCGTCTTGTTTTGCATGGGACCTGGCTGGCAAAGTCACCCTTCACGGCGACATTGTGGAAGCGCATTCACTTTGATCACCACCAGGACCCGCACGATCTCTACATCCTGTTTGGCGCGGTCTACACAACGTTGCCATCTATTGCGCTGGCCACAGTGCCGGTCGGTTATTGGATCGCAGGCTGGGGTGGCGCCTTTGCAGGGATGGCTGCGGGATCCTTGACGTATTGTTTCTACGAATTCTGCCATTGCTTGGAGCACCTGTCCTACAAACCCAAGAACAAGTTTCTGCAGCGCATGAAGCAGTTGCACATGGCCCATCATTTTCACAATGAACAAGGCAATTACGGCATCACAAACTTCATGTGGGACCGCATTTTTGGTACTTACTATCACAACAAGAAACGCCCGCCCAAAAGCGCAACCGTCTTCAACCTGGGCTATAATCAGGAAATGGCCGCGAAATATCCATGGGTTGCTGACCTGTCAGGCGGCGTATCCGATGATTCACCGCGTGATCGCCGCAAACAGTTTCAGGCCTGAAGTATGAACAGTGCTGCTTTGGGTGACCTCCGAATTGAACAGGTCACCACCAAAAAGGGTTTGAACCAGTTCATCGACATGCCTGCCCGTATTTATCGGGACGATCCAGCCTGGATTGCGCCCCTGAAGTTTGAACGTATGGGTGTCTTGGACAAAAACAAAAACCCCTATTTCGAACACGCCAGAGCCGAATATTGGATTGCCTGGCGCGGCGACACTGCCGTCGGTCGGATCAGCGCACAAGTCGATGATTTGGCGCAGGACTGGCAAGGCAAAGGCACAGGCCATTTTGGTTTCATCGAAGCTGAAGATGACCCCGAGGTCTTTGCCGCGCTCTTCAAAACCGCCGAAGACTGGCTGCGCGAACATGGCATGACCCGTGTATTGGGACCCTTCAATCTGTCGGTCAACGAAGAAACCGGTCTTTTGGTCGACGGGTTTGAACACCCGCCTCGCCTGCTGATGGGGCATGCCCGCCCCTATTATGACGCCCAGTTGAAGGCGCAATCTTATACAGGCGCCAAAGAACTACTGGCCTATGACTTTGATGCCCTGCGGGATCTTCCCGAAAAAGCGCAGCGCATTATCAAAAAGGGCCGCGCCAACAAGCGCATGAAGATACGGGCGCTCGACAAAAAGAACCTAGTCAATGAATTGAAGCTCTTTATCGAGATATTTAATGACGCCTGGTCAGACAATTGGGGTTTCGTGCCCATGACCGAGAATGAAATTGTCAAAATGGCGGACGACCTCAAGCTTATCCTGCGGCCCCATATGTGCCGTATTGCCTATTGGGATGGTGAACCCGCCGCCTTTATGATTACCCTGCCGGATCTGAACCAGGCCATCGCACCGATGAAGGGGAAACTGTTCCCCTTTGGATGGATACACCTTGTTAAGAACATCCTTTTAAGTACGCCGTCCCAGGTGCGTGTTCCCCTGATGGGCGTCAAAAAGAAGTATCAGTCACACCTTTCTGGCGCACTGATGTCCATAAGCCTCATTGAGGAATGCCGCATAGAGGGCCGCAAGCGCTATGGTCTCGAACGCGGAGAGCTGTCCTGGATTCTCGAAGATAACAAAGCCATGCGCGGCATGCTCGTAGCCTTTGGTGCCAAAGAATATAAAAGATACCGCGTCTACGAAAAGTCCCTGGTCTGACGCCTAGCCAGACCCCAGGAACTTAATCGCCTCATCCCGTTGAAACAGATACAGCAACGTCCTGATTGCCTGGCCGCGTTCGCTCTGCAGGTCGGCATCCTTGTTTAGGATAATGGCGGCATCATCATGGGCCATGAGTAACAGGTCCTGATGGGCCTCCAGGTCCACAAGACGAAATTCTGGCAGGCCGCTCTGCTTGGTGCCCAATACTTCACCTGCCCCCCGCAAGCGCAAATCCTCCTCAGCAATCACAAATCCGTCTTCGGTATCGCGAATGACCTTAAGGCGTGCCTTCGCTGTTTCCGACGCATCAGGGGCATACAGCAACAAACAGGTCGACTTTTCAGCGCCGCGACCAATTCGGCCCCGCAACTGATGCAATTGCGCCAGGCCAAATCTTTCGGCATGCTCGATGACCATAATACTGGCATTGGGGACATCAACGCCAACTTCTACCACCGTGGTTGCCACGAGTATTTGTGACTTTCCTTCGATGAAAGCCTCCATATTGGCGTCTTTCTCGGCAGCCTTCATGCGCCCATGAACCAGCCCCACTTTGTCTGCGCCAAAGCGGCTAACCAGATCCTTGTGCCTGTCTTCCGCCGCTGTCACGGGCAACAATTCGGATTCTTCCACCAAAGGACATATCCAGAATATCTGCGCTCCTTCAGACAGAGCCCGCGTAACAGCTGTTACGACATCACCGAGACGCGAATTGGGCAACGCCCTCGTATCGACCGGTTTGCGGCCCGGCGGCTTTTCGTCCAGGCGCGACACTTCCATATCACCATAGGCAGTCAGGGTCAGTGTCCGGGGTATGGGCGTTGCTGTCATCACCAGAATATCCACCGGACCCGGCCCTTTGGCCGCCAGCATCAGGCGCTGGTTGACGCCAAACCGATGTTGTTCATCAATGACAGCCAGGGCCATGTCTTTGTATTCAACATCACCCTCAAGGACTGCGTGGGTGCCAATCAGCAAATCAATGTCACCACTGGCCAAATCATCCAGCAGCGCCTGACGCGACTTGCCCTTGTCCCGGCCAGTCAACAAGCGAACCCTTACCCCCAATTGACCTGTCAGATCTTCGATGGTCGCGAAATGTTGCCGGGCCAATATTTCTGTCGGTGCCAGCAAAACCGCCTGCGCGCCACTTTCGATCGCCTGCAGCATCACGACCAGTGCCACGACCGTCTTGCCACTGCCAACATCACCTTGCAGCAGCCGCAACATGCGCTGTGGCAGTGCCATATCCTTCAAGATTTCCTTAATTGAGCGCTGCTGTGCACCCGTCAGTTCGTAGGGCAGCACTTCCAACAAGCGACCACGCAAGGCGCCCTTTGCATCGATCTGTCTTCCTTTGCCTCGTCGCATCCTGCGGCGCACCAGACCCAGAGCAACCTGATTGGCCAATAATTCGTCATAGGCCAGCCGTGTTCGAGCTGGCGAAGTGGACTCCATATCGTCCCACGAATCCGGGCTGTGGACCTCGCGCAGCGACGCCTCCCAAGACTGCCATTTGCGTTGTTTCACAAGCGGTCCGTCAAGCCACTCTGGCAGCGCCGGGGTCAGGCCCAGCGCGCCTCTGATGGCTTTGATCAATATCTTGGACGAGAGCCCGGTTGTCAGCGGATATACCGGTTCGACAATTTGCACAGAATCGCGTTCATCTTCGGGGACAACATAATCCGGATGCGTCATCTGTTTATTGCCCTGGTATGATTCGATCCTACCGCTGACAATACGGGTCTGTCCCTCGGGTAATAAGCGGTGCAGATAATCATCACGGGCACTGAAGAAGACCAGGGTCACAAAACCCGTATCATCGCTGCACAACACCTTGTAGGGCGACCGGTTGTTTTGGGGTTTTTCGTGTTTGTCGACCCGCAGCGTCAACGTCACGATGGTGTCTTCGGGCGCATCCTCAACCGTGGGTGCAAAACGGCGATCTATAATGGCTGTCGGCAAATGCCAGCACAGATCGATGACCTGGGGGCCTGTGACTTTTTCCAGCAACTTTGCGATCCGCGGGCCGATACCCTTCAAGGTCGTCGCCAAGGCAAAGAGGGGAAAAAGAATTTCTGGTCGCATGAACGTAAAAACCTTCGGCAGTGCTGACACAGCGATCGTAAGCGATTATACCCTTGTCCGCCCGACAAGGAAGAAACTATGGCCGTTAAACCAATGGATGATCTGGAAAAGATGCGACGCAAACTAAAGTTTCGCGCCTGGCACCGTGGTACACGCGAGGGCGACCTCATTATGGGGCAGTTCGGCGATGCCAATCTGGCCACTATGAGCCAAGACGAACTGGACCAATTCGATGCCTTGTTGGAAGCCCAAGACCTGGATGTTTACAATTGGATTATCGGCAAAGAACCCGTGCCACAAGAATTTGACAATGACGTCATGAAGCAACTTCTGGCGTTTGACTTCGTACTGCCTGGGAGCGGTTTTTGAATCCCAAGATCCTGGAATATGCGGGGCGACTGACAATCTGCGGCATGCCAGAAGGCGCGGATGCGCTTTTGCTTGCCGAATTGGCAGGCACACAGACACGCACCTTCCTGCATATCACCCGTGATGACGCCCGCCTGTTTGCCCTTAAGGACGCCTTGTCTTTCTTTGCACCAGATTGCGAAGTCATCGTCTTTCCCGCCTGGGATTGTTTGCCTTACGACCGAATTTCACCCAACACCACGCTGACGGCCCAACGTATGCAGGCGCTGTCTCAGCTATTGGCAAACAATGGCAAGAAAAGCCATATCGTCCTGACGACCGTCAACGCCATTTCACAACGCGTGCCCAGCCGCGCGACAATGGAAACAACCAGCCTGAGCACCCGGGTGGGCGACCAGTTGGATACCGAAAAGTTGATCCACTATCTTAGCAATAATGGCTATATCCGATCGGCCACGGTGATGGACCCGGGCGAATTTGCCGTCCGTGGGGGCATTATTGATATCTTCCCACCAGGTGCTGATGAACCCGTGCGACTGGATTTCTTTGGCGATACCTTGGACGCCCTCCGCGGCTTTGACCCACTGACTCAGGTCAGCACAGGCAAACACCAATATCTCGAGCTTGTGCCAGCCAGCGAAGTGTCCCTGCGCGAAGAGACAATCACTGCGTTCCGTCAGGGATACCGCGAATTGTTTGGTGCAGTCGTCGGGACAGACCCCTTGTACGAAGCCATATCTGAAGGGCGAAAATATCAAGGGATGGAGCACTGGCTGCCCCTGTTTCACAATGGCCTCGAAACATTGTTCGACTATATCCCTGGTGCTTTCATCTCGTTGGATGCGTTGGCAGAAGATGCCTTCAAGGCCCGGTTAGAGGCAGTAGAAGATCATTACCAGGCGCGCGAAGACCACCGCACGCTAGAAAAAGATTCACCCTACAAGCCCCTGCCCCACGCATTGCTGTATCTGTCGCAGGCAGAGTGGCAGACGCATTTGGAACAATCTGACGCACGGGCCTTCAACCCTTACCAATTACCCGATGCAGATCACGTCGTCGACTATGGGGCCCATCAGGGCCGCGATTTTGCGCCGGAGCGCGCACAACAAAATACCAACGTTTATGATGCCCTTCGTGATCATCTGATCGACACGGTCGAAAATGGTCGCCGGGTGATGATTGCGGCCTACAGCCAAGGCGCGCGTGAACGTCTGCAGATTGTCCTTGGTGACCACGATATCAGGGCCACAGCATTGTTAGATCAATGGGCCGAGCTGGAATCCTTGCCCAAAAACGTGGTGGGGCTGACGGTTTCGCGCCTGGAGCACGGATTCGAGACATCAGATTTTGCGATCATCACCGAACAGGATCTATTGGGTGACCGACTTGTTCGCAAGTCCAGCCGCACCCGTCGTGCCGACAATTTTATCGAAGAGGCCTCTAGCCTGACCGAAGGCGACTACGTCACCCATATGGAACATGGCATCGGTCGCTATGATGGTCTGCAGACCATCGACGTGTCGGGTGCCCCCCATGATTGCGTGATTATCACCTATTTTGGCGATGATCGGCTTTTCGTGCCGGTTGAAAATATTGAAGTGCTGTCGCGCTATGGGTCCCATGACACCGTGGTACAGCTTGACCGGCTGGGTGGCCAAGCCTGGCAACATCGAAAGGCTGGCCTTAAAAAACGGCTAAAAGAAATGGCCGATGAGTTGATCAAACTCGCCGCAGCCCGTCAGTTGAAGAAAGCACCCACACTGGCCAGGCAAGATGGCCTGTATGCCGAATTCTGTTCGCGTTTTCCCTATCATGAAACCGATGATCAACTACAGGCCATCGAAGATGTGGCCGCTGACCTGATCAAAGGCCAACCCATGGACCGCCTGATCTGTGGTGATGTCGGATTTGGTAAAACCGAAGTGGCGCTGCGCAGCGCCTTTATCGCGACCATGGAAGGCAAACAGGTTGCAGTGATTGCACCGACAACCCTTTTGGTTCGCCAGCATTTCAAGACTTTCAAAGACCGCTTTGCTGATCTGCCTGTCCGGATCGAACAATTGTCACGGCTGGTACCAACAGCCAAAGCCAAAGGCGTGCGCGAAGGGCTGACGGATGGGCAGGTCGACATCATCATCGGCACCCATGCGCTATTGTCTAAAAACATCAAGTTCAGTGATCTCGGTCTGTTGATCGTTGATGAAGAACAACATTTTGGTGTGCGTCACAAAGAACGCCTCAAACAACTACGTGATAATGTCCACGTCCTGACCCTGACGGCCACACCAATCCCAAGAACCTTGCAGCTGGCCATGACGGGTTTACGGGGCCTAAGTCTGATTGCCACACCCCCTGTCGACCGACTTGCTGTCAGAACCTTTGTCATGCCAATGGATCGCCTGTCGATCCGCGAGGCGTTGTTGCGCGAATTGTATCGGGGCGGTCAGTCCTATTATGTTTGTCCCCGCATCGTTGATCTGGCGGAAATCGAGGCCTTTTTGAGAGAAGAAGTGCCCGAGGTCAAATTCGCCATCGCTCATGGTCAGATGCCATCGCAACAGCTTGAAGACGTCATGAACGCCTATTACGACGGGTCTTACGACGTGTTGCTGTCGACGACTATTATCGAATCGGGTCTCGATATCCCCACCGCCAACACCATGATTATTCATCGGGCCGATATGTTTGGCCTGGCGCAATTGTATCAGCTGCGGGGTCGTGTCGGTCGGTCCAAACTACGCGCCTATGCCTATCTGACGACCAAGCCCGGCAGAACATTGACCAAAAGCGCCGAAAAACGCCTGAAGGTGCTGCACTCCTTGGATAAGCTGGGGGCCGGCTTCAGCCTCGCCAGTCATGACCTTGATATCCGGGGTGCGGGTAATCTGTTGGGTGAGGAACAGTCTGGCCACATCAAAGAGGTCGGCGTCGAGCTGTATCAACACATGTTGGAAGAAGCCGTCGCCCGCGCGCGCCATGACGCCGAGGGCACAGACTATGCCGGGGACGAAGACTGGTCACCGCAGGTTACTGTGGGTGCCTCTGTCTTGATCCCAGAACATTACGTGGCCGATTTGGGTGTGCGTCTTGGTCTGTATCGCCGCATCGCTCAATTGCAGACCCTTGAAGAAATTGACTCCTTTGCGGTCGAGATGATCGATCGGTTCGGGTCTCTGCCTTCCGAAGTCAACAGCCTGTTAAAGATTGTGGCGATCAAGCAGCATTGCCGCATGGCTGGCATCTCGAAACTGGATGCAGGGCCCCGCGGTGGTGTCGTCACCTTCCGCAATGATGATTACGCGAACCCGGCTGGCCTGGTCGCTTTCCTGTCCGGAGAAAATGGTATGGCCAAACTGCGCCCAGACCATACATTGTTCGTCAAACGCGGCTGGGATGAAGAATCACGCCGCATCAAAGGCGCCAATGATCTGGCCAAGAACCTGGCCCGAATTGCCGCAGAGGCTGCCTAGTCAATGAAAAGCATGTGAATCGACGGGTTCGCTTGCTATATACTCGACATGGGTAATCCTATCCCTGCCCGCTGATGGAGTAAGACCGTGATTGACCCTTTTGGTCGGACAATCAAATATTTACGCGTTTCGGTAACCGATCGCTGTGACTTCCGCTGTGAATATTGCATGTCCGAAAACATGACGTTTTTGCCCAAGTCCGAAGTCCTCAGCCTTGAAGAGCTTGACCGGCTGTGCACTGCCTTTATCAACAAAGGCGTCGACAAATTGCGCATCACCGGCGGTGAACCCCTGGTACGACGCGACATCATGTCTTTGCTGCGCAATCTGAGCCGGCATCTGAAAACGGGTGCGTTGCAGGAACTGACATTGACAACCAATGGCAGCCAATTGACCCGGTTTGCGGATGAGCTGGTCGACATCGGCGTCAAGCGTATCAATGTCTCGCTCGACACCCTGGACGCCGACCAATTTGCCCGGATCACTCGTTGGGGGCGGTTGGACCAAGTCCTTGACGGCATCGAGGCCGCCAAAAAGGCAGGTCTGCAGGTCAAGATCAACACGGTGGCCATGCGCGGCGTCAATGATAACGAAGCCAATGATCTGGTCGAATGGTGTGCGGAACATGGCCATGACCTGACCTTCATCGAAACCATGCCTTTGGGTGAAATCGATGGCGACCGCGCCGAGGTATACCTGCCGCTTTCAATTTTACGGGCGCAGCTGTCGCAGCATTATACCCTTGTGGACAGCGACTATGCGACGGGCGGCCCTGCCCGCTATGTCACCGTTAAAGAAACAGGCCAACGTATTGGCTTCATCACACCGCTGACCCACAATTTCTGCGAGAGCTGCAATCGGGTTCGCATAACGTGCACAGGCATGTTGTACATGTGCCTCGGCCAGGATGATTCTGCCGATTTACGCAAGGCGCTACGGGCAGATGAAGACAATACAACGCTGAATGCTGCGATTGACGAGGCTATCGGACGCAAACCGGAAGGTCATGATTTTGTGATCAACAGGCGCCAAAATGCGCCCGCAGTATCTCGCCATATGAGTGTCACTGGCGGATAATGGGCACCCCAGCATGAGTAATCCTTCCATCGCGTTCACCGCGAGCAAAAGCCCGAAGGCGCGCCAAACCCTGGCGGACATGCAAAAAAGGTACGAAACCGTGCCCGTGGAAGAAGCCGATATCATTGTCGCCCTGGGTGGCGATGGTCTGATGTTGCGATCTCTGCATGCCACCATAGACCGACAGGTGCCGGTATTTGGCATGAATGCCGGGTCCGTGGGGTTTTTGATGAACTCATTTCGTGAAGATGACCTGCTACAGCGCCTTGCAGACGCAGAAGAAGTCACCCTGCACCCCTTGCGGATGAAGGCACAGACCCGCAGTGGCGAGGTCATTGAAAAACTGGCCATCAACGAAGTGTCTTTGCTGCGCCAAACCAACCAGGCCGCCAAGTTACGCATCACCGTCGATGACAAAGTGCGTTTGGATGAAATGGTCTGCGATGGCGTGTTGGTCGCCACGCCTGCTGGCAGCACGGCCTATAATCTTTCGGCCCATGGCCCGATTGTGCCCATGGATGCTGACATCTTGTGCCTGACGCCTATCAGTGCCTTTCGGCCTCGTCGCTGGCGCGGGGCGCTGTTACCCCATGATGCTATTGTACGGTTTGATGTGTTGGAAGACGAACACCGGCCCGTCAATGCCACAGCCGATACGTCTGAAGTGCATTCTGTCACCAGTGTCGAGATTGCCGAAGATCGGTCGATTGCGTTGCGGCTGCTGTATGATCGCGGGCACAATCTGGCAGACCGGATTATTGCCGAGCAATTCTTGGTCTAACGGCTCTTTGGTACAATCCACAAGGCGGGCAGCAACCAAACGACCCCCAATATTGCGTTGAGCAAAAAGACAGTGTTCCAGCCGCCCCCCGCCGGGAACGTCGACCCTAGCGCCCCCAAATTAACCGTACTGGCAAACTGCACCAGATAGATGGATGCAGCCCAGCCCATCACGATGACCAAGCCCAGCCAGATGCTTGCGCCAGCTTTGCCACCAGCCGTCACCATATTCATTGCCGGGTAAATCATCGCGCCAAGCGCCGCGCCGCCGATCAGACGCAGGATCAGGCCGGGCACAAAGTCGCTGGCATAGTAATAAAACAAAGCAGCAGCAGCGACTGACACAATAAATGCGACCAGAAAGACAAATCTGTCACTCGCAATGGTTTGGGCAAAAGCACCAATCGGTATGCGCGCCACCAGCCCCACCATAAAGGCGGCTTGCAGCCACATGCTCTGCACGGCGCTCAATTCCCACATCTGGCCCAGACCTTGGCCTATGGACCCCATCAGGGCCGCCGCTGACAGATGAGCAATAATCAAAGCAGGAATAATCCCGATCCAGATACGCATGTTAAAGGCTTTCTTGTTGTGTTGACGGTTGGGTCGCGTTTTCTATAGGCACGCCATTGCGTCGGTTCCATTGATCTCGCCAGCTCATCAAGGCCGGCAGCACCACGATAGTACAGACCACGATATAGGCCATGGACAGGCTCAACAGAATGCCAAGGCTTGCCGTACCCCAATGGGCCGACAGCGAAAGACTACCAAAACTGGCCACAGTGGTCAGCGCACTTAGTGTCACAGCGCGCGGGGTGCTTGAATGCATCATTTCTGATACGGAATGTTCCAGATGCCTGCGATGAACCAGATGAATACCACTGTCGATACCAAACCCGAGCAACAAGGGCAGCACAATGACATTGGCGAAGTTGAAGGGCATATCCATCAAAACCGTCGTTGCAATCGACAGGCTGAAAGCCAATCCCAGAGGGATCAACACAAGCAACACATCGCTGAAACTGCGCAGAACGGCATACAACAACAGTGTGATCAATAGCACGGCAATACTGGCCGCAAGCCAAAACGACTCGACCACAACGCGCCCGACGCCAACCTCGATGACCGGGCGGCCTGTCGCGCTTGGCACAACTTTTGTTACCGCATTAACAAATTCTCTTAACTCACGGAATTTATGAATATTTTTAGATGGCATGACCGACAATCTGACCTGTCCCGTCGCCGCAATATCCCGTTTCAACAAGCTTGATGGCAGATCTTCGAAAGTCACCTCTTCAGCACTCAAGGCCCGGCCCAGCCTGGCTAATTGCTCTTGTATATCGCCGGTCAATCGTTGTTCCAGCCGTACAAGCGCGGCTGACGAATCAGCCGAATTGATCAGCCTTTTGAGAGCTGATTGTAATTGTTTGACACTATCCTCGCGCGCCAGAACATCTGCTGGCAACTCAGCAATATTTGCCAACAGATCATTCACCGCGGCCTGACGAGACTCGTCCGTCGGAGGGGATGCCATCACGCCCGGGTTAAGCGCAGGCCACATAAAATCTGCCGCCTCTTCAATCAGCTCAAGCTTGGCAAATTGATTATCAGGTACATAGCTCTCGGGTGTGACTACATGATCGACCTCATCCAGGGCTTCCAACTGTGTGGCTAACGCTCTGGCATGATCCATGTCATCGGCCATAATCATTGCCGTATAATCGGTAACGATGTCAGCGTCACTGAGGTCTCGCAGTGTGACGACAGATTCTGACAGCGGGTTTTTGAGAGCCAGGGTACTGGTGTCGAATTCGGCGTCCTGGGCAATGATAACGGCACCAGCAGATAGTGCGAGCACAATGCCTGCCAGCTTGCCGCCGTGTTTGGCCATAAAATTGACTGGCATTAATCCACCCAGCGACAGATGCGGACGCGTTTTGGCTGCCTTCAACACAGTCAACAAAGCTGGCAACACGGTCATCGTCGCCACCAAGGCCATAATCATGCCGCCCCCGGCAATGATGCCCAATTCAGCAAACCCTTGGTAATCCGTGGGTATAAAGGACAGGAACCCGATAGCGGACGACAACGCGCAAAGCGCAATTGCCCCGCCAATGCTGCGTGATACGCCCTTAAGCGCTTCCAGATTATCGGCCCCGTGGGAGGTAAGCTCTCGGTATCGCAGGCAATAATGAATGGCATGGTCAATGCCCAGCCCAATGAACAATATCGCGCAGGCTGCCGACAGCATGTTCAGCTGCCCCACCACGGCCGCGGCATAGGCTGCCGTCCAGGCAAAGCCAATGAACAGGGTGCCATAGGACGCGATGATCAACCGCCCAGACCGCAGGCCAAAACCCAAGATGACCAATAGCAAGATCAAAGAGATCATTCCCGCCAATTGAACCCCATCGCGAACCGAGGTCAATTCGTCATAAGACAATACGACATCACCGGTGAACCGCACAGTCACATTGCCGGGGATCGCCCCCTGAGACCGCATTTCTGCTTCTATTTCGTGCAGACGCTCCACCGCCCGTCGGCCAGACAAGGCATCGCCAAAGTCGACGGCAGGCTGAATGATTAAGATGCGCGTACGATTACCGTCGCCAGCCCCAATCATCCGCGGGAAAACGATGCTTTCTGCAGGTTCGTCGCGCAGGACAGTCTCGGTATCCTCGGCAATCCGGCTGGCCAACCGCGAAAAAGATAACGGCAGCTCGGACCCATCGGCCAGAGTATCGATGCCTAAGGCCACCATGGCGAACAATCCGCGCAGGCTGGGGTCAGCAGACATCTTGGCCAGCCCCGGTTGTGCCTCGGCCAGACGATCTACCGCATCGGCGATGTCTTCTTCATCCAGGTACAGAAGACCATTTTTCTCGTAAAACAGTCCGGTTCCAGGGACATAGATATCTTTGAACAGCGCTGGTTCCTGCCGCAGCGTTTCAGCGAAACGTAGCGCCGTCGTTTCAGCTTCATAGGCGGTTGGCGCATCCACCGCCACTAGGACCGTATCAACAAATTCGGGAAATACTTTTTCAAATTCCGTGACGTAAATACGGAACGGTTCATCATCTGCAACCAAGCCGGCGGTATCTGAATTCATCTTCAGAGTGTCGATCGCATAGTACAGCGACCCCGCGGCCAGCAAGGTCGCCAGAATAACGACCCACCAGGCCCGTCGAGCCATAAGCTCGGTCCATCGCGCTAGCGCGTTATAGAGAAGCTGACGCATTCTTTGCCAATCACCCAAGTCAATCCTATATTTAGCCTACGACTGCATATAGAACAGTATGCCGATTACACAAAGGTTCAACATTGAATAATCCAATTCTTTTGGCAGCTTATGCCCTTCTTTTGATCTTCACGCTGGCCCCTGTAGCCACGGCGCAAACTGCTGCCGATGACACAGCCTCCACCACCCAAGCCGAGGCCCAAACCGAGGCCGCCGCCCAAGCTGAAGCTGAAGCCGCTGCCCAAGCTGAAGCCGAGGACCAAGCGAAAGTCGCTGGCGCCTCTGCAGTGATCGATGGGTTTCACAATAGTCTGATTGATATTTTAAAACGCAGTGATGAATTGGGCATGCAGGGGCGCACGGACGAACTGTACCCAATCTTGCAAAAACATATGAATGTGCTGGCCTTAGGGATTGGTGCCGTCGGCAAACGCAACTGGAACAGTTGGGAAACCGAACAACAGGACCTGTTCATCGATGTCTTCACTAGGTTCATGGCATCGACCTATGCGTCGCGTTTCAAAGAATTCAACAATCAGGAGTTCCGCATTGTGGGTGATCGCGCAGGCCCGCGATCATCTGTGATCATTATGACTGAAGTGCATAGCAAATTGCCTGATGTCGTGAATATCCATTATCTGATGATCAACCGAAACGATGCATGGGCCATCGCCGACATCTTTCTGGATGGTGCAATCAGTGAAGTCGCCATGCGGCGGTCCGACTTTTCAGGCATTCTGCGGACCGAAGGGTTCGACGCCCTGATTACGGCTGTTGACAACAAAACTGCGGCGCGTCTCTCCCAATAATTTAGCCTCCAATTGCTTGATCACAATCAAGGCCCATTTGCTTGATCGCAATCAAAGAATGTGGTCAAATTTCACTCTATCCTTATGTAGATTGAGTGTTGCGTAGAGTCCAAGCATCTGGAGAACATCATGACCTACAAAGATATCCTGTTCCACGCTTTTGAAGGCGAAGCTGGCCAAAACGTCCAGGCTGCTGCCATTGGCCTGGCCAAAAAGCAAGGCGCGCAGGTCACAGGGATCAGCGTTGTCGACAACACTCCAATCCCGTCTTACGTGGTGCCCTATGTCCCCGCCAATCTGGGTGACACGTATCTCGAAGAAGCCCGCAGGGTTGCCAAGTCATTGTTGAAACAAGTTGAAGAAGCCGGTCGCCAAAACGATGTGAAGGTCGAATGGCGCTATGTCGAAGGCGACATTCGCGGCGTTATCAATTTACATTCGCGTTACACCGATATCGTGGTCTTGGGTCAGGGTGCAGGGGATGACGTCCCTATTGGCCCAGCGCTGAACCTGGCAGATGATCTGATCCTCAGCTCCTCCAAACCGATCCTGTCGATCCCGTGGCAAGGCGACCATGCCAATTTCGGCGACACTGTCGTCGTCGCCTGGAATTCCAGCGCTCAATCCAGCCGCGCGGTCCAAGACGCCCTGCCAATCTTGACCAACGCGGCCAAGGTCCATGTACTAACCGTGGGCGAAGAAAACCCCAGCCATTTACCAGGGGCCGAAATCACCGCGCATCTGGTGCGCCATGGTGTCAATGCCGAGGCTGCGCACCTGGTGCGCACCAGCGAGGCCGTCGGAGAGACAATCCTGAACTACGTTGCCGAAACTGGGTCTGACATGATCGTCTGTGGCGGCTGGGGCCATTCCCGCTTGTTAGAAACCGTCATGGGCGGCGTCACCCGCCACCTGTTGCGCCATATGACCGTGCCCGTGCTGATGTCACACTAAGGTTTAGTGTTCGTCGCCCCGAATAAAGCCTTGGGGCGTCCAGTGTGAAAATGGGATCGGGGCGCCGGGTTCCATGTGCTGGCGGTCTTTCAGGCGCTGTTTGACAATATCAATCATGAAGCTGGTCACGTTCGGCAGGTCTAGCTGTTGGGCCTCATCAATGGGCACCCAATGCAGGTTTTCCAGCTCGCCATTGCCATCAATAGATCCATGCAATTTGTCTGCGTTGACCATAAAGAAGCGTGCATCAAACCGGCGCGGACGTCCTGGCGGCGTGATCGCGCGTGAGACATATTCCATCTGGTCGAGCGCAGGCACGTAGCCTCTATCAAAAAATGGTTTCCATCCTGGGGACTTTGTCTTGATCCTCTCGGTGGTCGGCACGCCTAAAATCAAACCAGCCTCTTCAAAGGTTTCGCGCACGGCTGCCATAGCCAGGGCCCGCGCCCGAAACGGCGCGCAGCCGCGTTCCAGCTTGGCGGCGACTTCTGGATGCAAATCCACCGGACGCGCGACACGTCCATCGGCGGCATCAACCCGGCCTCCGGGGAACACAAATTTGTTGGGCATAAAAGCATGCTTGGCACTGCGAACACCCATCAGAACATCGACACCATTGCGCACAATAATCAACGTGGCAGCATCTTTGGGGCGGATGTAATCCAATTTCGGATTGTATGTGTCCGACGCGTCTTTTTTGTCGTCGGTACCTGTCAGGTTTTTGTTCATTGATTGATATCCAGTACCATGCGCCCGATGACTTTGCGGGCTTCGATTTCGTCAAATGCGTCGATCAAACCCTCGAAGGGGATGTGACAATGTATGTGGGGCATCAGATGCCCTGCTTCGGCCATGTCGAGGATCGCCTTGCGCGATTGGCGACCACCCTCTGGGTTCAGACGACCATATTCGCCGGCCCGCACACCAACGACCGAGAATTGTTTGATAAGCGGCATGTTCACCGACACACTGGGGATGCGCCCACTGGTGAACCCGACCACGAGCAGGCGACCAAAGGGCGCGATGCAACGCACTGACTCGTCAAACACGTCACCGCCCACCGGGTCATAGATAACGTCGGCACCCAGCCCACCGGTCAGATCCTTGACCTGACTGCGGAAGTGCTCGCCCTTTTCGCCGAGCCTATAGTTGATGACATGGTCCGCGCCCTTTTGGCGCAAAACGGCCATCTTGTCGTCAGAGCCAGCCGTTGCAATAACGGTTGCCCCCATATGTTTGCCCAACTCGACCGCCGCCAGGCCAACACCACCAGCAGCCCCATGGACCAACAGAGTTTCACCAGCCTGCAATTGCCCACGGATCGCCAACGACACATAGGCCGTAATGTAGGCACTCATGAAGGCCGCGCCCTCGGCGTAACCAAAAGGTGTCGGCAATGGGTTGCAGCCCGCGTCCTGTGCCATCATCAATTCGGCAAAAGACCCGCCATGCAGGCCGATGCCACCACCAGCCATGACTTTGTCACCGGGCTTGAAGCGGGTAACCCCCTCGCCTACAGCGACCACGTCACCCCCACATTCACCCCCAGGGGTAAACGGCAGGTCTGGTTTATGCTGATATTTTCCCTGCACCATCAACATCTCGACAAAGGTGATGCAGCTGGCATGCGGGCGCACGAGTATTTCGCCGGGACCTGGGTCCCGGTCTGGTTGGTCTTCGATTACAAGGTCGTTGTAATCGCCATAGGTGTTACACCGCCATGCGCGCATTCAGAAGGTGGCTACTTTTGCAACAAATCGCGTGTTTTCATATCACGCGTCATGACCCGTCGCATCATGGGCTCAAACTCTTCCAGCGTCATGGTTGGATAATCCGGGTCAAAGGCAGGCATGTCATACTTGTCGATGAACTCGAGCGTGTGCTCGTAGTGCGGACTATCCTTGTGAACTTCACGGCGGTTTTTATCGAGGTCCATGAACTCGTAGTAATAATAGCCCTGAAAATCAGTATGATTTTCCATCATCCATAAATTGGCCTCGGACGCGAATGGCTTCATAATGGCCGCGGCAACAGCACCGTGGGCATAGGTGCCCAATGTGTCGCCAATATCATGCAACAGACAGCACACGACATATTCTTCGTCTTTGCCATCGTTATGGGCACGCGTTGCCGTCTGCAGACTGTGGGTCAACCGGTCACAAATGAACCCGCCAAAGTCGCCTTCCAACAGGCGCATATGGGTCAAAACACGGTCAACAAGTCCGTCCGCAAAATCGTAGTAAGCCTTGCCAATGATCTTCCAATCATCTGCTGTACCTTCGTCCATACGCGTAAATTTCGCGCGTTCCGGTGATGCTTCGTTCATCGCTTGCTCCTCGTTAGCTTTCGTTCGTCAGGATGATCTTACCTAAGACGGCCCGATTATTAAAGATTTCTACTGCCTCTGCTGCTTTTGTGAAAGGCAGTTTCAGGGAAATGTGTGGGCGAACTTTTCCTTCACGGTACATGTCGACCAATTCTTGCGTCAGGGCAGCACTGGCCTCGGGTTCTTCGGTTTTGAAGCGACCGTAGAACACGCCTACGAGCGAGCAACCTTTTAACAGCGGCAAATTCGCGGGCGCGGTCGGGATACGGCCATCAGCAAAACCGATGATCAACAGACGACCATTCCAATTGATGCAGCGCAGGCATTGGTCGAATAGGTCGCCGCCGACCGGGTCGTAAATAACGTCGGCACCCTTGCCACCTGTGACGGCTTTGACCTTTTCTTTCAGCTCGCCATCGCTGTAGTTGATCAACTCGTCCGCGCCATGTTCTTTGCAAAGCGCCAGTTTTTCGTCAGAACTTGCTGCCGCTATGACGCGCGCACCCATCAATTTACCAAGCTGCACCGCCGCCAGCCCCACGCCACCGGCAGCCCCGGTTACAAGCAATGTTTCGCCGGGCTGCAACTGCCCCCGGACCTTGAGCGCATAATAGCTTGTACCGTGGTTCATCAGGTAGCCAGCGGCATCTGTCATATCCATGCCATCGGGCACGGGTACGCAGCGTGATGCCTCGGTCACTGCCTGTTCTGTCCAGCCGCCATGGCCAATGCCGGCCAGAACTTCGTCGCCGACCGAGATACCTGCAACATCATCCGCAACTTCGGTTACAACGCCCGCAACTTCGCCACCCGGGACAAAGGGGACTTCGGGCTGGATTTGATATTTTCCCTGAATAACCAAAGTATCAGGAAAAGCGACACCACGCGCCACGAGGTCCAAGCGCACGTGGCCAGGTTTCAGTTCGGGCACTGGAAGGTCAAGGATTTGTAGTTTTTCGGGTCCACCATATTCGGTGCAGACAACGGCTTTCATCGTGTTTCTTTCCTGATCATATTTTGGTTCTTATGGCATTTGTATTTCGATGAGGTAAGGCCCTTTGCCCGCCCCCCTGCGCAACAGGGCACCTTCCAAAGCGATTGCAAAATCTTCTGCGGTCACCACCGCCTCTCCTGATACGCCGAACCCCTTGGCAATACTGACCCAATCCAAAGCCGGCTCATCAAGACTGGCCAGGGCTGTGGCTGCCGGGCCTGGGGCATCAACACCCGCCCGTGCCAGTTCGATATTCAAGATTTCATACGACCGGTTGGAAAGCAGAATCGTAATCACATCCAGATTTTCGCGTGCCTGGGTCCACCATGCTTGTACCGAATAGGCCGCACTGCCATCGGCCTGCAAATTAATCACCTGCCGGTCGGGGCACGCCATTGCAGCCCCTGTCGCACATCCTGGGCCCATACCAATGGCACCGCCGGTCAGTTGAAGCTGGGTAAATCGCGGCGAAAAATTGCTGACCTCGTGATAGATCGCACTCGCGGTCAGGCCTTCATCCATGATGATGCAATCCTTGGGCTGCAGATTCGCAATCACCGTACAGACCGCCTCGGCCGTCAAAGGACCATTCGGCATCGGCGGCATCGGCAGCATTGGCGGCATCGGCGGTAAAGCACCTGTCATTGCAGTGTCTTTGGTTGCGCCCAATTGGTCTGCCAATCGCGCCAACGCGTCCACAACGTCTTGGCCGGGGACCGCCAGCACCACATCCTGTTCAGACGTCGTCAAGCGACTGCGACCGTCTGGATACCCAAAAAAAGCCACCGGCGGCTCGGCACCAACCGAAATGACTTTGTCGTAGCCCTGCAACAGGGCATCTGCTTCGTCCGGGAAATATGGCAGCTTGATGGGCTTGGGCAGGTCGCCGCCTCGTTCCATCACAGCATAAAAGGTTTCGCAGATCAGGTCAGCCCCGGTTGCCTGGGCAATCTTGCCGGCAAGCCGCAACCCTTCTTCACTCAATGCTTTGCCACTCAGGAGGATCGCAGTTTTACCCGTGCTCAACGCTGCCTGCACCGATGCAACGCTGGCATCCGGGACGCTCGTCAAATTTGGTGCTGTCGAAAGGGAAGCGCCTGCTTCGGCTTCTTCGATCTGCGCATCATGGGGGGCAATCAGTGTGGCAACCTGTCCACCATCGTCATATGAAGCAGCGATAGCGTCGGCCATGTCCTTCGACATTTCGCCAGCGCTGGCACTCTTTCGGACGAATCCGCTGACAGACCCTGCGATTTGATCGAGCGGTGCATTCAATGGCGGGTCGGCCTCAAGATGCCACGAGGCATGTTCACCAATGACGTTGATAATCGGTGTGTGGGCGCGGCGCGCATTATGCAGATTGGTCAGGCCATTGGACAGGCCGGGGCCCAGATGCAGCAGTGTCATGGCAGGTTGCCCAGACATGCGGGCGTATCCATCAGCGGCACCCGTGGCGACATTTTCATGCAGGCACAAGATGGGCTTGATGCCAGGGACGCTGTCGAGCGCGCTGACAAGGGGCATTTCCGTTGTGCCGGGATTGGCGAAACAGACTTTGATACCGGCTTCTATCGCCGTCTTGATAAGGGATTCCGCCCCGTTCATGTTTGAAGTTCCCTCAGTGCCGCTGGTCCGGTTGTTAAGCCAGCGACACTCTAAAGGCGGAATGTAAGACGTCAAGTCACAGGGATGTGGCCCTAGACGTGGACGGGAAGTTAACGCCTAGAAGTTGAAGGAAATCCCACCAACGACCGTCAACGGCTTGCCAGGACGCAGGCCATAGGGACGACGAGAGACAGGGTACTTCTTGTTGAACAGGTTTTCAGCCGTTGCATACAAACGGACATCGTCGTTCAGCATGTAATAAGTCGACAGATCGAACACGACATGCCCTTTGACCAGTTCCATGGCCGGGATCGGTCCCTGCCCGGCTTCGGTACGCATGTCATCGACGAAAGTCATGCCCAGGGTTGCGCCCCAAACTGCGGCTTCCAGACCAATGGATGCATGCAACTGATTGCGCGGAATATATGGCATTTCGTCACCAACAACCACATCACCCCAAAAGCTGTCTTCGAACGTGGTTTCGAATTTTGTATCCGTGAACGTGTAGACCAGGTTCATGGGTATTTGCAGGCCATTGGCCAAAATATGGGTATAGTTCAGGGTCGCCTCTATGCCCTTTACAGTCACAGCCCCACCATTGAACTGGTCGCCAGTTTCGCCATCACAACCAGACGAATTGGTGCACGAACCCAGGATATTGGTGTAGTCGTTGTAAAAGCCAATCAGCTCAACATACAGCATGTCGCGGGAATAACGCAGGCCAGCTTCATAGTTCCAGCTCTTCTCCACATCAGCCTGGCCTTCACGCGAACTGGTGCCCGGAGGGGAAAAGCCCTTGTGAATACCGGCCAGCAGTGTCAGCTCGTCGGTCGCACTGAACGTCGCACCGATGCCTGGGATGACGGCATCGACCGTGTTGTGGCGCATGCCGGTTGGGCCCTCTGACCGATCAGGGTCAGATTTCGAGTAGTCGATCCGCTGGGTCTTGATCTTCTCAAACCGCACGCCAGGCACCACGGTCCACTTACCGAACTCAATTTTGTCCTGAACAAAGGCCGCAAAGGCTTGTGCCTTACCAACCCGATTGCCCTGGGACCCAATAGGATCAACAGAAGTCCGGATCAACAGGCCATTCTGCATTTTGAAATTTTCGCGGTTCTGCAAGCGATCTTCATAGTCTTCATGCCAGCGCAGGCCAATTTCGATTTCGTGGGAGGCGGAACCGGAGTCGAACTCGATCCCCATGACCGTCTGGATACCCCAGCTTTCGTAGGACCGATCATTGTGGCGCAGTTGCAGTGCGTCATCGATGCTGTTTGCTTCGCCCCGGAAGACAGCAAGAACATCTTCATACTCGTCAGGGTTTTCAAACACAGCGGTTGGACGGAACCGGCCTTCACCAAAGTCCAGATCATCAAGCTTGAACCAATCGCGGGAGAACTCGTTGTAATAGCCGACGGTCGTAATATCGATATTGTCTGAAGGTTCGATATAGTGAGTCAGCTGGATCTGCTTGTGTTCAGTTTCCATCCGGTCATTTTGCGACGCGGCATATCGACGCACAGGTGTGGTGGCGAAGTCTTCGTCGACCAGGCCAAGATAGGTTTCGTTAGAATTATTTTTGGTATAGCCGAATTTCAGCTCAAACGACTGATACACTTCTGCATTGGGATCGGACGTATATCGCACCTTGGCGACATAGTCGCCGATGGAAAAGCCAGTGTCGCCACCATTGTCCAAATCCTTGAAGCCATCTGCACCGGACTGGTAGGTTTCCACCATGACCGCCAACTGATCACCAACATAAGACCCATACGCATGGATGACGTAGAAATCGTCTGACCCATACCGCAGGTCAACATAGGCCGAGGTTTCATCTGCGATTGGTGTGCTGACCAAATTAATCGCCCCACCCACGGTGCGCGGGCCGAACTTTATGGCGGCAGAGCCCTTGCGGACTTCAATCGCGCTCATACGACCAGCGATCGGGAAGTAATAGGCCGACGGCGCCGCATAAGGGGCCGGTGCAATCAACACGCCATCTTCCATCAAGGTGATACGCGAGGATCGCTCTGTTCCACTGCCGCGCAACCCGATATTCGGGCGAAGACCGTAACCGTCTTCTTCCTGAATGTTCACGCCTGGGATCAACCGAAGCATCCGGTTGATGTCAGTATATTTCAGTTGTTCCAGTTTTTCGGGTTCGATGCGTGCAGCCGAACCAGGAATTCCTGCAAGCTGTTCTGCAGAACCAACCACAGAAATACGTTCAAGGGAGGCATAAATTTCAGGCACGTCCATTGATCCACTATCGGAATCAGCCGCCATTGCCTGACTGAAACTAAAGAGCGTTGCGAAAGCCAATCCGGCTTTTGATAGACCTGAGAATTTCATGGGGTTTCCAGCGTTCGGTTGTTTTTGGTTTTATTGCGGTTTAGTTGCAAGTGATTATCATCTGCAGAAGTTTCTACAGTTGTTGCGAACCATTTGCAACTAAAATTCCAATATTTATGCACAGATGAATGTTTGGCTGTTTTCCTAGGGCTAACAACCAGAAAAGGCACGCCAATAGCGCGCTATTCAGAGCCAGTTTTAAGTAAATTTACAGCCTAAATGTCAACAATGGGCTCATCCAGGAAATGACGATTTTCCCGGTCTTCAACCTCGATCACCCACAGATCGCGGTCAAAAGACAATTGCCGCTGTATAAAGGCGTCCGCGTCGGCCTCGGGCACAAGCACTGGCCCCGTCACCCGCAACCATTCTCGGTTGCCATCAAGGTTGCTGGTCGGCTGATACACGCTGCATCCATCGTTCAGTGTATTGATCTTCAACAGCACAATGCCCGCCGTGTCGTCGCCATGATGCACAACCATGGCCGATACAGCCTTCACCTGGCAGCGCCGAATATAGGCCGAGGCCCATGTCTTGGCCGTAAGTCGGGGTTTCATTTCAGGCACTTTTAGTCAGAGCGTCCCCGAAAATGCAGTGGCCGAAAACCAAGCCCCAACAATAAAGGCAACCAGGCTGGCCAGACCAATGATGACGGCAGCTGCATTGGTTATCAGACCCAAGCGCGGGATCTCAGGCTGGCCACTAAAATGATAGTTGGTCCAGGTCTGGACCGAGACATAGGAGATAAAGCTGGCCAGGATGGCAAAGGCAACACCCGCCAGGAAGGCTGCAATCGATGGTGCCAAAGCCACCACGATGGGGGCTGGTTGAATACCGCCTGAATTCCAGACACTACCGAAAAATGCCAGGAGCACCAGAACACCACCGCCATTGGCTATAAAGACGCTTTTGATTGCCTGGGCAGCGATGTCGTTGACGCTGGCATACAGGGATGGGTCCCCTACTCTGGTCGCTGGTGTCTTGCGAGCAAGTGGGTTTGTTTCGGTATCTGCTTGTTCTTCAGTCATACGACCCTCTGATCTGCTGTCAGCCAGTTGCATGAACACTCTGCAGTCCCAGCCGTGATCGAACAAGTGATTATATCGACACACACAATTGATGCATTGGCAGCTGCCCAGAAGTATTGCAGGATCACATCAACTTGCCCCTTTGCTGACGAAAGGCCACACCGTGAAAATGTACAACAGCCCCTCCGGGTCCAACCCAAAAAAAGTCCGCATGTACTGCGCCGAAAAAGGGATCGACCTGGAACTGGCCCATGTCAGCTTTGGCAAAGAAGAACACCGTAGCGACAACTTCAAAAGCACCATCAACTCGCTGGCCCGATTGCCTGTCCTGGAACTGGATGACGGCACCATGATTGCCGAAAGCGTTGCAATCTGCCGGTATCTGGAAGAGCTGCATCCAGAACCACCCCTTTTTGGCAATACCCCGTTGGAACGCGCCCAGGTCGAAATGTGGAGCCGCCGTATGGAAATGGAAGTGACGGTGAATATCTCCAACATCTTGCGGCACACCAGCCCGTTCTTTGCAACTACCGTCGTACAGGTCCCAGAATTCGCCGATGCCAGCCGAAAAACAGCGCTGCAGCGGTTCGAATGGCTGAACGATGAACTTGGCGACAAGACCTACCTTTTGGGCGACCGTTTGACCTTTGCAGACATCAACGGGTATGCAGGCTTTGTGATGATGTCGCAGGTTGAGCTGGAATTTGACCCAAAACTGACCAATCTAATCCGCTGGTATGACAATTTGGCCAGCCGGCCCAGCGCAGAAGCTTAGGAGATAAAAGCATGGAACTTGGAAAACGCGCCGTATGGGCACCGACTGAAGGCCTTGGCGCACCCGACGTCGCCTCGTTTGCCCAACAAATTGAAGCATGGGGCTACTCTGCCCTGTGGATCCCCGAGGCCTTGGGTCGTGACCCCATGGTGGCTGCATCGTGGATGCTGGCCAATACGGAAAACCTGATCGTGGCCACCGGTATTGCCAATATCTATGGCCGCGATGCGCGCGCCATGAAGGCCGCGCAAGTGACGCTGAGCGAACAATCTGGCGGGCGCTTTCTTTTGGGGTTGGGCGTATCCCATAAACCCCTTGTGGAGGCCATGCGCGGCCATGAATATCTGGCCCCTATCCCCACGATGCGAAACTATCTGGACGCCATGGCCAAGTGCGAGGTCATGACCCAACCACCACCCGAAGAGCCACCGACTGTGATCGCAGCCTTGGGACCAAAAATGTTGGAACTGGCCAAAACCATGACCCAGGGCGCCCATCCCTATCTGGTCCCACCGGA
>Ga0114949_10000053_pt1 | contig 40311 bp, 34 predicted proteins | sample N074metaG_FD_83505 | JGI IMG/M metagenome (GOLD analysis project Ga0114949, IMG submission 83505) | Deep subsurface microbial communities from Kermadec Trench to uncover new lineages of life (NeLLi) - N074 metaG | ecosystem: Environmental > Aquatic > Marine > Ocean trench > Sediment | place...
ACTCTCCTCGTATATTGGCCTACCAGCCGTTTGCCACCAGATGTCGCCCCCTGGCGTCACCAGTATGGATGCAAACCAGTTGCTATAAGCCCTATACGTGGATTCCTCGAGTTGCCCAGATTCGTAGAGAGAAAATACAGATTGAAAAAACAGTGCCTTGCCATTCATATAGGCTGCAAACAAGCTTCTTTCTTCGTACAACATGTCAGGCAAGGTACTCAGTCCCTTCGAGAAGGCAGGGAAATACGAGTGTCTAGTAACAGCCTATTACAGTCTCTATATCCAGAGGCTACTGCCTGTCGACTTGCCGCATGGAGGGCCAAGTTATTCTGGCGCACTTGTATTGCGAGATAAATCAGCGTAACAACGACGGCTAAGCCACCTATAAAGTCTCCAAGATTACCTAGCGCTTCCAATCGCAAGCCTCCTGATACTTAACGCCAATAGCAGCGGCGGTTTTGGCGTGGCGAAGCCACGGAAAAGCCGTCCGGCGCCGAAAGCGCGTAGTTAATTGACTTGTTATTTGCCCGGAAATTAGCCATAAAAGCAACAATATTCGTCACGCTCTACCACCTTAATAAAAGTATCCAGATCCGGAACTTCTGCATCAGGCTCATAGCGATGCCATTTTAGATCAGCACGCTGCCAATATACTTTCCAAATTCCTTGGGTCTTTACAAATGTAGTTTTGGCGACAGCTTGCTCCATAGTTTCTCCAGGCTTGCCACGCCAAGCAGGCCGGATTTCAAATATCTCGACGCTCTGCCCAGATATCCGGTACCCAATATCGAGTTCAGCTCGGATATGAACAGGTGGTCGATGACGCTCTATGTACTCGTTCATGAGTTTCTCGCATCGTCTTATTTCAATTTCGCTCAGGGCCATGATGTTAGGGCATATAACTCTGCGAGCTGAGGCGGCGGTTACGCCGTCTGCAGCCTCGTCTTGTTGCAAGTTACCTCAATTGTGGCATATAGCTACAATGCGGACAATATGTAGTTGAGAGGGAAGTAGCATGGCCACCACCAGCATACGGTTAGACCAAGACCTTATTGATAAAGCCACCATTATGGCCAGAGCGCTGAACCGCACGCCACCTAAACAAATTGAGCATTGGGCAAAGATCGGGAAAATTATGGAAGATAACCCCGAATTGCCGTATGAGTTTGTGAGACAGGCGATTATTGCAGCAGCTGAGCACGAAGCTGGAAAACTGGAGAATTACGATTTTGGCTAAGGCAAGCAGTGTTGTACAAACACCTACCTTCAAAAAATCTGTAAAGAAGCTCAAGCCAAACCAAAAAAGTGAGCTGGATATTGCTATCAAAGCGCTAATGGCCAAACCATCTTTGGGGGAACAAAAGAAAGGCGACCTAGCCTTTTTGCGTGTATACAAATTCAAGATGAACAGGCAGCTCACATTATTAGGGTATAGCTTTGACGATGGCACTTTGACTCTCGAGCTAATGGCACTTGGCTCCCACGAAAATTTTGACCGCGACATAAAGCGGCATACGTAGACTTGCAACAGTATATTCATGAGTAAAATTCATGTCTACGTATTCTACCTGGATGACACATTTTGTGGCCCGCTAACAGCATAAATATCTTCCAAAACAATTGCTTACGATACACTCAACTTCACTCACTTTGAGTGAGTATGGCATCGGGGATCGTTTTATCAAGTTAATTCCAGATACAGCGCCATAGAACCCTTTTTGAATCAACTGGAAAGAAGATTTCACTCGACACAGCGAGAAAAACTCTCATGAATATCGGACCGTCCTGAGTGCGCTGGCGGTGTTCGCCGCTATAATCTTTGTGGTGATGGTGGGCTACGCGTTGGCGTAAACCGCGCCTTGCTTCAACGACTACAAATGCAGGCCATCAAATTCCGCCAGGTTCGCCAAAAAACGATGCGCCGAAAACGTCACAGAGGCCTTGTCTTTTGCCTCTGATAAATGCCGCACGCTGTCGACCAGGGCCAGCCACCAACGCATATGATCGGCACTGAGTTGCGCCGCCACAGGGATAAGATCGTGCATAGTAACCAGGTTTCTGCCTGCAGCGGCCTTGATATTGGCCATGTTACCGAGTTCCAACTCGCGCTCGTTAAGCTTGGCTATCAGTGTGGCGACACTCTGTGGGTCGTCCTCCAGAGATTGTGAACTGGCCGGCTCCGCATACTCACCCAGTACCGCCAGGTCCAGGTGGCTGAGAATTTCTCGCAGGGCACCACGCAGGCTGCGCCGCAGTTCGTCCTTGCGATCGCGCTCTAACAAGCGTTGCACCAGGGAGAACAGGCCCACCAGGAAAAAACCCTCCAGGCAGAAGCCGATGAGCTCTGGCAACAGGCTATTCTGGAAGGCACCCTCCCCCGTCTCGCGCAAAAATAGCACCAAAAAATAGCTGCCAGCCAGGCCAAACAGAACCAGCGGTGCGAACAGGATTAATCGGTTGACGTTATTTTTTTTCATCGGCAACTGCCAGGGCCTGTACTACGGCGGCAATTTTATTCGCCTCCCGCCGCGTCATGTCCAGTGGAATATTCTGCAGGTAGACAACCAGGTCTTCACGCAGGGGCACGGGGAAGATATCGTGGGGGCTGCGCGGCGGGTTCAGGGCCAGTTCTTCACGCGCGGCGGCCTGGCCCGCATCATCTCTGCGCGCCACTTTTCTGGATTCTGGCAGTTCGCCCTCATTGGAGACAAATTTAACCGGGCTCTCTCGCCAGCGAAAGAAGTCTTTTAGCGCGCTATCCAGACGCTGGCTATAAATTTCCAGGTTTTCAGGGCGAATGGTTGAGCCCTGCAGCTTGTGAAAGCGGGAGCACAGCTCTTCCACATCCATCGCGCGCAGGTCGAGCCGCTCGTGGGATTTCAGCTGAATCAACAACTGCTCTGCCGCCAGTTTTCGGGCTCGGCCCGTGGCGGGTTTAACAATACCCGAGACTGCGCTCTGTCTCAGAAACTCAAGAAACGCCGACTCCGAATAATCCTTATCTGCCATTGCACCTCCTCAGCCTCAATGCCTGTCAATCATTGCCCAGCTCTACCGCTTGAATGTCAGCGGTTCTGTTTACTCTCTTCGCGCAGCCTCACCGGGCCAAAGAGCTCCGGATACTTTCCGGATTTACCCGCATAGAAATCACGAAAATACTGCATATCCTTAGCGACATCGCCGGTGGGCAGCAGCGGCGGACCGAAGCCACCGCGTTTTTTATCATAATCCAGGTAACTGGGCACGATGGGAACACCAGCGCCTACCGCTATGTGATAAAAACCCGATTTCCAATAATCCACCTTGGAGCGCGTGCCCTCGGTTGGCACAGTGAGTACCAGGCTTGTGCGAGCGGAAAACTCCTCAACCATCGCGTCCACAACATTGCTATTTTTATGCCTCACGATGGGAATACCGCCCATCGCTCGCAACACCCAGCCCATGGGCGGATGAAACAGGCTGTGCTTGGCCAGCCATGAAACTTTGATATCATAGACTGCGGCAAAAGCCAGCAAATACAATAAGTCCCAATTGGAGGTATGGGGCGCTGCGATAAGGACAAAATGATGGTCCTTTGGTGGCGCCCCGCCCATCTCCCAACCGCCTATTTTTAACACCCACCTGGCCAGCCATTTTTTCATATGTGGGCACTACCGAATGTAATTTTAGTCGTCACTGGATACAAGCTTCCTAGATAATGTAAGGCTCTATGTCGTCACACTTTAAGGCTTTCACCGCCTGATGGTGACTGAGAAATATTCTACCACTGAGGTGCGCCAGAAAGTCACTGGCTTTCAGGGCGTCCATCACCGGCCCTTTGACCTCGCTGAAGTTCAGGGTAATGCCCTGGTCTTTCAGCCTGTGGTCAATGGCCTCCAGGGCCTCCATGGCACTCATGTCTATTTCGTTGATCGCGGCACACAAGATGATGACATGCTGCAGTTCATCATCGTCGGCAATCAGTTGATAGATATAGTCTTCCAGGTAACTGGCGTTGGCAAAATACAGGCTTTCATCTACCCGTATGGAGACAATATTTTTGTGGGTGATGACATTGTGCCGCTCTATATTCCTGAAATGCTCGGTACCGGCCACAGCACCCAACACGGCGATATGCGGCCTGGAGGTTTTATACAGGTGCAGTAAAACCGAGGACAGCACCCCGCACAGTACGCCCAATTCCACGCCCAGCCCCAGAGTGATAATAATGGTAGTGGCTATAGCGATAAAATCCGAACGGGAACAGCGCCAGGCCCTGGCCACCACACCGAAGTCCACCAGCGAGGTAACAGCGACAATAATTGCAGCAGCCAGGGCTGCCTTGGGCAGGTAAAACAGGATGGGCGTCAATAACAATGCCGCCAGGCCAATACCCACAGCCGCCAATATGCTTGCCAGCGGCGTCTGGGCACCGGAGTCAAAGTTGACGATGGACCTTGAGAAGCCACCGGTAACAGGGAAGCCCCCCGACACCGAAGAGGCCACGTTGGCAGCCCCCAGGGCGATTAGCTCCTGGTTGGGATTAATGCGCTGGCGACGTTTTGCCCCCAGGGTTTTACCCACCGACACCGACTCCACATAACCAATGATGGAAATCAGCAAGGCCGATACCGCCAGATCGCTCCACAGTTCGGGGTCGTAGCGGGGAATGGACAGGCTGGGCAAGCCACGGGGTACCTGGCCCACCAGGGCCACACCCTGGGCGCCAAAATCACCGTAATAGCTGGCCAGGATTGTGGCGATGATCACAATCACCGGCCCCGCCTTTGCCAACATGGCGGCACTTTGCCCGCCCACACCAAAGCGCATCAACAGCGGCTTGAGGCCACTGCGGGCCCAAAACAGAAAGGTCAGGGCCAGGCCACCAATCACCAGAGTTAGCGAATTGAAGCCCTCGATATGCGCCAGTAGCGAACTTACCAGTGACAGCAGGTTGTCACCGTGTGCCTCAATACCGAATATGTGTCGCACCTGGCTGAGGGCGATAATAATACCCGATGCCGTGATAAACCCAGACACAACCGGATGGGAGAGTAGGTTGGCCAAAAAACCAAAGCGCAAAAAACCCATCAGCAGTAACATCAGGCCAGAAATCATGGCCATGGCGATAGCGGCGGTAATATAATCTGCACCGCCCTGCTCGGTTATTTTGCCAATCGCTGTCGCCGTCATCAATGACACCACCGCTACCGGGCCAACCGACAGGGTGCGGCTGGTACCAAGTAAAGCATAGGCAATCAGGGGGAGTATGCTGGCGTATAAGCCCATTTCTGCGGGCAGACCAGCCAGCAGTGCGTAGGCCAGGGCCTGGGGTATGAGCATGATGGTGACAATGATGGCCGCCAGCGTGTCACTGGCGAAATATTCGCGGTTGTAGTTGCGACCCCAGTCGAGTGCGGGTAGTAATCTTGTCAAAACTTTCATTTAAAGCCTTTTCGAAAACAATCCGCCCCGGCACTGCACCTGCCGCAAGACCATCGCTACACCCAGTTTACCGTGTAGCGCTGGCAAAATCAGCACTGCGTCGGGCAACCACCTCTCTTGTGGCCTAACGCCGCCTTTGCAAACTTCGTCACATCTTAGGACAAATGTGATGGCTATGGAAATAATAGCGGAAGAGGCAGACCTCTCCGTTGCCACAACGCAGCTGACTCGCCCCGCGCGTAGATTTCGTGCCCACAATTTTAATTAGGCCCTCACCCACAATCTGAGGGTATACTGCTGCTTTGCCAATCTTGGGACTGAAAATCAATGCAACTTACTTTCGTCGAAAACGCACCGAATGCCGTACGGGAATTCCCAGAAGAACCGCAACTCAGCGCGGCACAGGTACAGCATGTCGCAGAGATTTTTAATACTCCGCTAACCGGAGCCTACAACTGGGATTACGCCGAGCAGGATAATCGCATCAAGAAGCTGTACGACCTGGGCAAGCAACTCAACTGGGATGCACAGATTAATATTGACTGGAGCCAGACGCCAGACGCCAAAGACCAGGCCCCTCTCAGCCAGCAGGAAAAAGAGCAGGCGCTAGTGCAGTTCAGGGAAGGTTTCCCCTTCGCTGACTACCAGCCGTATCTGGACATGGACATCGACACCCAGCTCAAGCTTCACCGCCATTTGAACAGTTGGTTTGTGAGCCAGTTTTTACACGGCGAGCAGGGCGCACTGTTGGTAGCCTCCCAGCTTGTATCGTGTGCCCCTACCTTCAATGCAAAACTCTATGCGGCGTCCCAAACCTTTGATGAAGCGCGCCATGTAGAGGTATTCAATAAATACATTCAACAGAAAATGGGCTTGATGTACCCGGTAAACCGCAGCCTCAAAGCCCTGTTGGACAAAATTCTCACCGACGAACGCTGGGACCTGAAATTTATCGGTATGCAAATTATTATCGAGGGCCTGGCACTGGCGGCATTTAATGTCGCCAAGATGAATACCAGTGACCCGGTGTTCCGCGACATATTGCACCTGATTATCCGTGACGAGGCCCGCCATGTGACTTTTGGCGTGAACTACCTGGAAGACCACATAAAGTCGCTGAGCCAGGAAGAAATTGAAGACCGCGCCCAGTTCGCCCTGGAGGCCTGCATCGTGATGCGTGAGCGTATGGTGCCGGTTGATGTACACGCCCATTTTGGCTGGGACACAACCGAAACACGCGAAATCTCCCTGGGCGGCGAGGGCAGGCAGAAATTCCGCAACCTGGTTTTTGCCAGAATCGTGCCCAACTTAAAGCGTATTGGCCTGCTGACCGACAAGATACGCCCCAAATTCGAGGAACTGGGAATTCTGGAATTCGAATCCCTGCCCAGCGATAGCAATATAGACTGGGCGGAGCTGTCTAAACCACTTTACGAATGACGACTGGCTATGGCCTGTTGAATTTTACGACTGACCAACCACAACCTGTCCTGCCCCCACACGGCCAGAAGTGATTTTCCATCGGCGTCCAATAAGCGAAAACTCGGCACGCCCCAGCAATCAAAACCGTACATCGTTGTGCGGTTTTTCTCCAGTTCTTCCTGCCAGTCTTCATTATCTATAATCTGTTCAGCCTCCGACCAGGGCAGGCCAGCCTGTTCCACCACTGCCCGCTGACCGGCGTCTGTGTTGGTATTGATGCCTTGAGTAAAAGCCGCCCTGAGAAAACTGCTCATGAGCGCTACCTGTTTGCCCTGGGTTTCCGCCCAGGAAAACAACGAGTAACAACGCCGCACCGGGCTGCCAATTGGGTCGGAAAACTTGCCAAAGTCCACACCCAGAGCATGTGCCTCCCGGGTCGCGTCGGCAAAAATATACAGGCCTTTCTGGCGACTGAGGGAAACACCCCGCATCACCATGGGCAGCACGGGGCACAAAGCCAGTGTAACCCCTGTATCTTTGGCCAACTGTACCGCCCTATCAAAAATAAGGGCGGTGTAGGGGCTGCGCAACGAGGCGTAAATCTCCAGGGTGAGACTGCCGTCGTCCCTATTCGGCCCCACCTCAATATCTGGCCGCGGAAACAATAACGCCCCATTCTCTGGGTGAAGACTAGCACCCAGGGACTGCAAACGCCTCTCCAGGTGGTACAGCCTGTCCACACCCCAGTACCACTCACCGGCGTAGTAAAACATAGCACCCGAATAGTGTTTTAGTTCCGCCAGCCGCGCATTGCCCCTGGCAATTGCCTGCTCTGCTGTTTCGGCAGATGCAACACCATACTTTGAGGAAAGTAGTTCAAGCGCAGCATTCGCAGCGTCACCGCGAAAGATCGCCTGGCCAATATCTACCGCCGCGTCCGGAAAATTGCTATTGGACACATTGGCGAGAATGGCGTTTGCCTGTGCTACCGGGCCGGAGTTGGGCAGTGTTGCTTCATCCGGGAAACCCAGGGTGTAGTGAGCCGATACCAAGGCGGCATCCCACAGTGACAAGCGCGACAACAGCTCGGGTTCGGGTAAGTTATTGCCATCGGGGCCGCTGACTAAATGGCAGGTCAACTCGACATCGTATTTGTTCAATAAGGCTTGCAATGCCTGTGCCGCCAGGTGGCTATAGGCATCGTCAACCTGATGAAAATACTCTATGCAATGAGCGTTGCCCTGCTTTACTCGCTCTTTTTCGGCCTTGCGCCTGGCATTTTGCAGGCGGCCGGGGTTTGTCAGTTTTCGAATCACGCGGGAGGTAATCCAACGCATCATCGGGCTGGGGTCCATGGTGGCGAACCCGCCCTGCTCTCTAAATTGTTCCGTCATTGGCTACTTCCAAAATAGTACTGCCTGCATCCTAAACCAAGGCCTTCAACAAGATATATGCGTGTTTATCCCCACCCGTGACGGCAAACTCAAATTCATCTTTTAAACGCCAATACGCGGCTTCGTTTACAACAATTGAATTTCCAATTGCAGTATCTCGCATGGAATTTGCCAATTCAACCGTTTCGCCCCATATATCAAAACTGGGTTTTTCATGTCCAATAACACCGCTGACGACATTGCCCGTCGACACCCCTGCCCTGTAACTAAAGCCGTGGTTCAATCTCTCGCTAGCCTGCTTAACCACACGCATTGCATCCAAGGCAAAAGCGGCAATAGCAGTATGATTAGCTATCGTAGTTCCCGCAATGCCTGTGGCAACAACATAATTTGTGCCAAGCGTATTTACTTTCTCAATTCCGTGGAAACGAACAAGCTCGTCGAATTCATCAAATATCCCACTCAAAAATTCCACTAGCTGAATAGCGGATACGCGTTTATAAAGATTGTGAAAGCCATCAATAGTTGAAAATAGCACCGCTGCCTCGCTATGTGAACTGGCTATAGTGGCACCATTTTCCCGTATTTTATTGGCGACATAATCCGGGAGAATATTCCTCACCAGTTCATCTGTCTTTGCCTTTTCTACCTCCAGATCATGGAAGCTATCTATCGAGAAATTATTATAAAAGTTTATCGTCATGAAAATACAAAGTGTTAGTAAAATAACATTGGCGTAGTAACCAAAAGTAAATATATCGGGTGATAGCGCCATTGGCGTAACAACCGACTGCAAAAATACTCCCAGGGCGAATATTCCCACGAAAGCAATGATAGTGAGGTAGCGCTGAACCAATTCTCGCGATGAAAAAATAAGCACCGGGATAATGATAATCAGGCAAAAGAAGTATTCCACGCCACGATATTTACCCAGCACCACCATGATGGTTGGAAAATATACACCCGCTATGAGTAGGAGTATCCAACGCGCCAGTGACGTATAACCTGAGGACTGAAAGGCAAGGGCCAGGAGAGCAAGAAGAAACAATGCGCCGTTCAGCAAAGTTAACATCAATAAGTCTGGGGAAAACAAACTGACAACAACCCAGGAAAACCCTATAAGAATTACCGCAAACAAACATACATTGACAGTTCTTATCGAGACCCTTTCCTCTATATCCGAACCAGAATCCAGGCCTAAATCTACGAGGAACCGCCTTAGCCCCAACCGCTCAGGCTCTGGATCGCCATGGGGTGGGATGCTTACCCGTTGGTTATTGGTCTCATGCCGTTCCGTCTGATTTTGTAGCCGCAGCATAGAGAGTTTAAACACCCCCCACCCCGCTGCGGCCAGAGTGAGTATGCCCACGATAGCATTGATCAGAGCCTCTTTACTCTCCAGCCAATAAATCCAGGCCTCCATGGCCCTATAATTCCTCCCAAATTGACAATATACAGCCCTGCTGCGGAGGAATTTTACCAGCCAGTACTTGCTGGAAAGCGTGTGACACAGCCTCCCCACCAGAGCCTCGATTCACTTCAAGCCAGCCATCACAAAATTCCCTGAATTCTACAAAGCTGCTGCTTATACGCCGCTCCATCTCTGCCGCGCCCCACTCTCTGGCTCTTTTTTGCGCCTGACTCGGTGCAAAAAAGAACTCCGGATTGGCACCCGGTAAGTTTTCGGTTGCGCCCATGTCATTGTAATGGGTTGCGCCTATCATGCAGGAGTATCGAAGATTGTCACCGTAGTGATGGTGCAGGCGGGAGATTACCCCCGCGTTGCCGGACATATCAACCAGAACAACAGGCTGGTCCGCATCCAGGGTTTGCAGTTCATCGTAGACAACTACCCGGTCATAACAGCCCAGGCCCTTGCAAAAATCAACATTGCCAGCGGAGGTAATGCCGACGGCCTGTTTTTCGCCGCGTCGTTTCACCGCAAAAGCCAGCGCGATACTGGTTTTACTGGATGCGCTGGTAATCAAATAGGCCTCGGCGCCGAAGCAGTTATTGTCAACCATGAAATCTTCACACAGCCAGGAAGTCAGAAACAAGCCGCGCAGCAAGCTGTCCTGGTCCTCTCTGTCCGCCTCGTAGACCGGGTTGGCGGCGGCGCGCTGGAACTGCGAATAGACAGGGGCAAGCTCCGCCCGATGTGACGATACATCGACAAACTGCTTTTCTGTCACCTTCCCGGCCTGAATTTTTAGATGGCTGGACATAGGGAAAAAGCCCCACACCTTCTCACCGGGTAAAATTTCAGGATGAGCGGAGACAACAACCTCGCCATAACCCATGGCCGGGACACGGCCCCAACCCTCCTCGGTGGGGAAGAATTGCCAATAACCCAATAAATCGCCACTGACACAGTAGGAAATATTATTGGCGGTCAGTGCGAAACGATTGACCCGCAGCAGGACTTCATTTTCTGCCAGCTCACCATCCAAGGGTTCTGTAAGCAGGCGCGTGACAGAAAAGTCGTCACGGCGCACTTCAAATGTTGTTATTTCCATACCGTTATTCATCCTCGTGTGTAGCAATATGTTGCATATTTAGCCTGTACAGTAGTAGCGCGGCTCGCTTGGTCTGACTGGGCAGGGTAGCGAGGTCGGCCACCTCCTCTACCGTATGGCCGCCCGAACCCATGAGGCCCAGACCATCAATGGCCATCTTCACGTACTGGGCCGCAAAGGAAATGTCCGCTGCTCCGGCTCGCCTGGGGTCGACAGCTCGCACCTCCCCGTAGCCCAGGGCCTGGCTCGCTTCATTGTAAAGTTTCAGCATTTTTTTGTTTCCCGCCGAGAGGGCCATGGGAGGGTAGCCAATATCAAACACCAGCTCCGCGCTGGTTTGTGTGAGATTATCACTGACTATCTCCTGCATTTTTGCCTGGGCAGTTTTCAGCTGTTCGGGGGAAAGCGCCCTGATATCGCCGCTGACAATCACCGTTTGAGCTATCACATTGTTCTTGCCAAACGCCCCGCCGCGTGAGTTGGCTCTGTCGTAGGAGACATCGGTGCCGCCCACAATCACCGCCGGATTAAAGGTAAGATTGGGCACATTCGACAGGGCAATGCGGAACTGGTCCAATATTCTGGCGGCCTCAAAGACAGCCCCGTAGCCGTTAACCTCCTGAAATATCTGGGAGGAGTGAGCCGGCTTGCCCGTTACCTGCAATTGCCAGCCACTGGAGCCGCGGCGCGAGATGACGGCTGTGGTCGGGTCGCCGTCACCATCCTCAAAACCAATGGCGTAGTCCGCCCAGATGGCGGCATCGATTAATGCCTTGTTGGCAAGCTTATGGGGGCTACCGCGGCTCTCTTCGTCACCCGTCATCACCACTCTCACCTGCATGTCATCCAGTACACCGGCCTGCTGCAATGCCTTCAGGACGTGAATGATAACCACATCGCCGCCCTTCATATCGGTCACCCCGGGGCCTCGTGCGTGATGTTCATCGACACGTGCGTATGCCTGGAACACGCTGTCTGGCTCGAATACGGTGTCCAAGTGGCCTATCAGGAGGATGCGTGCGCCGCGGCTACCGTGGCTTGCCACCAGGTGCCCCGCACGGTTGAAGGGTTTGCCATCAACCCAGGTCGTTTCAAAATCCAGGGCCTGCAACTGCGCAGCGAACAAATCACCGACCCGCTTTACCCCGGAAAAATTCATGCTGCCGCTGTTGATGTTTACAGCGCGTTGCAGAAGCGTCAATGCCGCGCCCTGGCCGGCATCCACCGAGCGGCTGATATTCTCCTCAACTGAATCCAGTCCAGCCAGCGTGTATCCCGGCAGCGCAAGTAACAAAATTAACAGTAGGCGGGCATGTTTCATTTTTATTCCAGTATCACTGTAGGGGCGTAAGACTGACATCTTAGTGTACCCCGGGCAACTACCTTCTTTAACTGGTCGCAGCTGCCATGGCGCACTCATTGGGTCTATAATGGCGGCGGACAAAGATAACGGATTGCAATGAACACTCAAACTCTCCCGGCAACAGAAACTCTTCGCACCACTGTGCGCCAAAGATTGGAAGAGTTTTTGCCCGCCCAGGCCATCATTGCCGACGAAGAATCGCAACGACCTTTCGAATGCGACGGGCTCACGCTATATGCAGAGCTGCCATTGCTGGTGGCATCGCCCGCCAACCAACTCCAGGTTCAGCAAGTACTGGAGGTCTGTCATGAATTATCGGTACCCATTGTAGCCCGGGGTTCGGGCACGGGTTTGTGTGCCGGGGCCATGCCTCACCCCGAGGGTGTTTTACTCAACCTCAGCAAGATGAATAAAATACTCGAGATAGACCCCCTCGCCCGCACCGCCAGGGTGCAGCCCGGCGTCACCAATCTCGCAATTTCCCAGGCGGCTCAGCAGTACGGCCTGTATTACGCCCCCGACCCCTCCTCGCAAATCGCCTGTAGTATTGGCGGCAATGTGGCAGAAAACTCCGGCGGCGTTCACTGCCTGAAATACGGGCTGACCGTACACAATATCCTGTCTTTGCAACTACTCACCGTGGAAGGTAAGGCGCTCACCGTGGGAAGTAGCGGCCTGGATTGCCCCGGGCTAGACCTGCTGGCCCTGATGGTCGGTTCAGAGGGGCTGTTAGCCGTGGTTACCGAAATCACGGTAAAATTACTGCCCACACCCGAGGTCGCCCAACTCATCGTGGCGGGGTTTGCCAGTGTCGAACAAGCGGGCAATGCGGTTAGCCAGGTAGTGGGCGCGGGTATTATCCCCGCCGGCCTGGAGATGATGGACGCGCTGGCGGTGCAGGCGGCGGAAGACTTCGTCAACGCCGGGTATCCTCGAGACGCGGCCGCTGTGTTGCTGTGCGAGGTAGACGGAACACTGCAGGAGGTAGACGCCCACATCGCCAGGGTTTCTCAACTGTTTACCGAGGCCGGGGCCACCTCCCTCAGGGTCTCACGCGATGAGGCCGACCGCGAACTGCTGTGGAAGGGGCGCAAAAATGCCTTTCCCGCCGTGGGCAGGCTGGCGCCGGATTACTACTGCATGGATGGCACCATTCCGCGTGGCCAGATCGCCTTCGTACTCAATGAAATCAGCCGTATGGCTGCGGAGTGCGGGTTGCGCGTAGCCAACGTATTCCACGCCGGCGATGGCAACCTACACCCGCTTATTTTGTTCGATGCCAGTGTGCCGGAAGATATCCACAAGGCCGAGGCTCTGGGCGGTAAAATTCTGGAGCTCAGCGTACAGGTGGGGGGCTGCATCACCGGGGAGCATGGGGTGGGCCTTGAAAAACTGCGACAAATGCCCAGCCAGTTCAGCGAGCAGGAACTACTACAGCTGGAGGAAATCAAGGCCGCCTTTGACCCGGGGCTCACGCTCAACCCGGGCAAGGGTATTCCCATCCTGAAGCGCTGCCAGGAGTACCGGGCACTGCCCGCCCGACATAACCATCACCGCGGCCAGGACCTATGACAGACCGCAACGATGAGTTAGTAGCCGCCGTGGCCCTGGCTGTCGAACAAAATACAGCGCTGGCAATTTGTGGTGGTAACTCCAAAGCACACATGCTGGGACGCGACCTGGATGACGAAACGGTCGGGGAACTGCACCTCTCAACACATACCGGCATTGTCGATTATCACCCCACCGAGCTGGTTATCACGGCCCGCGCCGGCACGCCGCTGCGCGACATAAAACACCTGCTGGCCAAAGAGGGGCAAATGCTCGCCTTTGAACCCCCTGATTTTGATGGTCGGGCCACCCTGGGTGGCACGCTGGCCTGTAATATGTCCGGCCCGGCAAGGCCCTGGCAAGGTTCCTGTCGCGACATGGTGCTGGGCGTTCAACTGATCAATGGTCGGGCCGAGTTGTTGAACTTCGGCGGGCAGGTGATGAAAAATGTGGCCGGCTACGATGTATCCCGACTGCAGGCCGGTGCACTGGGCACCCTGGGGGTTCTCACCCAGGTAAGCTTGAAGGTACTGCCAATGCTTGAGCGGCACATCACCCTCAGCTATGAAATGAACGCCACCGCCGCTATCGAACTGATGAACCGCCGCTCGGCAATAGCCAAGCCTCTGAGCGGCGCGTGCTGGACAAACGGTTTACTGTATCTGCGCCTGAGCGGTGACAATAGCGCGGTGACACATACCGCCAGGCAATGGGGTGGCGATGAAGTGGCCCGGGGCACCGAATTCTGGCGCAGCCTGCGGGAGTTTACCCACCCCTTTTTTACTACCCCAGAACCCCTCTGGCGATTTTCTCTTTGCCCCACGGCACCGACCCACCAGTCCACGAAAAACCTGTTTATTGATTGGGGCGGCGCCCAGCGCTGGCTTAGAGGCACGGTTGACCGAGCCGCGCTGGAGAACGAAGCGGAACAGGTCGGTGGCCATGTCTCGTTGTTTCGCGGCGGCGACCGCAGCCAGGAAGTAAAACACCCACTCAGTCCTGTGCACAGAGAATTCCATCAACGCCTTAAACACGCCTTCGACCCGCAGGGAATTTTCAACCCCGGTCGACTCTACAGCTGGATGTAGCCCATGCACGTAGACCTGCACCCAAGCTACCAAAACACACCCCGGGGCGAAGCGGCCAAAGCCTATATCAGCGCCTGTGTACATTGCGGATTCTGCCTGGCCACCTGCCCCACTTATCTGGACGCCCAGGACGAACGCGACAGCCCCCGCGGACGTATTTACCTGATAAAACAACTGCTGGAAACAGACACGGTCAGCGCCACCACACAAATGCACCTGGACCGCTGCCTGAGTTGCCGCAGTTGTGAAACCACCTGCCCCTCCGGTGTGGAGTATAGCGCCCTGGTGGATCTGGGCAGGGAGTTGGTGGACCAGAAGGTTTCCCGCCCCCCCGTGGCCGGCGCGCTGCGCTGGTTACTGCGCAAAGTTATAGTGAGACCGGCACTGTTTGGGAGCTTGCTGAAGATGGGGCAACTGCTGCGACCGCTGCTGCCGGTACGTTTGCGCGACAAGATTCCCAGCAGGCAAAAGAACACGCTGCCGCTAGTTGCGCCGCAGGTCCACAGTCGCACCATGCTGGTGCTGGAAGGTTGTGTGCAGAGCGCGGCAACACCCAATACCAATGCCGCTGCACGGCGGGTGCTGGACAAACTGGGAATCTCCCTGGTCAGCATAAAACAGGCTGCCTGTTGTGGTGCCGTGAATTATCATCTGGGTGCCCAGCGCGATGGCCTGGATGATATGCGCCGAAACATCGATGCCTGGTGGCCCCGCATTGACCCGGCAGCGCCCGCGCCTGCACACGCCATTGTGTCTACCGCGTCGGGTTGCGGCAGCATGCTGCGGGAATACGGCCATAAACTGGCCCACGATAATGCCTATGCCCACAAGGCCCAGCGCGTCAGTGAGTTGTGCAAGGACATCGCCGAAGTATTACTTTCCGAAGACCTGCAGAAACTGGCGCCATTCTCAACGCAGGCCAGCGCGGTTGGCAAGGTAGCCGTGCATACACCCTGCACCTTGCAACACGCTCTGCAATTGCCTGACGCCATCGCCACCATTCTCTCCAGAGTGGGTTTTAATCTGGCCGAAACCTGTGAAAAACACCTGTGCTGTGGCTCGGCGGGCACTTACTCAATTTTGCAACCCGATATCAGCTCACGCTTGCTGGACAATAAGATACGCGCGCTGAATATTGACCAACCCGATATTATCGTGACGGGGAATGTGGGCTGCCAACTGCAGTTAGCCACAAAATCTGAGGTCCCGGTACGCCACTGGATAGAGCTTTTGGCTGACATGACCGCTTAGTGATATATTGACGCCCTACTCTCTTTTCAACATGGATAAATAATGTACAAGACCTTTAGTGCAATACTGTTTGGCCTGTTAATAAGCAGCACTATCGCCAGTGCAGGCGACACGGTGACCTTGACCGCCAGCACCAGCCCACCCTACGCCGACCAAAAATTGCCCAACCAGGGTCTGGCCATGGAAGTGGTCACCCACGTCTTCCAGCGAGCGGGTTATACGCCTGAGATCGAGTTTAAAATCTGGTCCCGGGCCATGGAGGGGGTGAGCGTGGGTCTGTACGATGCTCTGGCCGCAGCCTGGTACTCCCCGGAGCGGGCCGAGGAATACCACTTCAGTGAGCCCTACCTCACCTCCCAGCTCATCTTGCTGAAGCTGCGCTCCGACCCAACACGCTATCTGGACAAATCGCATCTGGCTGGCAAACGCCTGGGTACGCAGGCCGATTACGCCTACGGTGTCGATTTTGATGCCATCACCGGCCTGCGCCTGGTGCCGGAAAACCACGCCATTCAAAACCTGCTAAGTCTGCTGAATGGCAAGGTGGATGTGGTCATTGGCGATCAGCGCACGCTGGCCATGCAACTGCACGAATACCTGCCAAAAGAGATGCACAAATTTGAAGTAGTGGATGCCAATCTGCCTACCCGGGCCAGACACGTCGCCGCCAGCAGAGCCATAGACGGTGAGGAAACCATGATTGCGAATTTCAACAAAGCACTGGCCGCAACCCGCAAAGACGGCAGCTATGCCGCCATTGTGGCGAAGTGGGATAAACGCTACCCGCTGAACTGAGCCAGGTAAAAATAGTGAGGCAAACCTTTTTTATGCTGTTTCTCCGATGGTGATCCCATCACCCGGGGCGGTGAAAAGCTGTTTTTCAAGCTGGTGCCGGGCTGTGAAGGACAACCCCATACCGAGCTGCACGGCGGCCATTTCATCCAACAGGATGACGGTGAGCGCTGGGCATCGATTATTGTCGACTGGATGAAGGGCTGACTAAACGGCTAGGAATAAGTTTGCACCAGTTCGCCGATTACCGGAGCGATCGAGGACACCAGCAGAACAGCCATCGAGACATTGAAGACTCTTTGATGAGAAGGGTCTTTCAATAACTTTTTCAGGCCCAGCCCAAAGGTCATCCACATCGCCACACAGGGGAACACCGCGAGAGTGAAGGCCGATGTGATTAGCAGTACCTGTAAATAAATGCCGTTAGAGACTGAGGTAAACGCGGCCACGGCTCCGGTCACCATCACCCAGGCCTTGGGATTAACCCACTGAAACAACACCGCTTGCCAGAACGTGAGTGGTTTGCCCTGCCCTCCCTCCAGCGACACGGGGGAGGCCGTGGCGATACGCCAGGAGAGGTAGAGTAAATAGGCCACGCCCACCACCTTTATCACCTCGTGTACCACTGGAAAGCGTTCAAAAACGGTTCCGATACCAAGCCCCACCAGGATAACCATCACCGGAAAGCCAAGGCAGATACCAAAAAAATGCGGCAGGCTGTGCCTCACGCCATAGTTTACGCCGGAGGTCATGATCATGACATTGTTCGGGCCAGGGGTAATCGAAGCTGTAAAGGCGAACAGCAAGATTGCAAAATAATATTCCATTGCTTATTTTACCCTACCTTCCCGCAGCTAAGTAAGGTATAAAAGGCCGCTATGAAAATGCCAAACCGAATTAAGCCCCTGTACGACGACGGCCTGGTCGATGAAGTGCTGCGTCAGCTGATGAGCGGTAAAGAGGCCACGGTATACGTGGTGCGCTGTGGGCAGGAAATACGCTGCGCCAAGGTGTACAAGGAGGCCGCCAAACGCAGCTTCAAAAAAGCCAGCCAGTACCGCGAGGGCCGCAAAGTCCGCAACAGCCGCCGCGCCAGAGCCATGGAGAAAGGCTCCAGATTCGGCCGCGATCAGCAGGAAGAAACCTGGCAGTCCGCTGAGGTGGATGCCTTGTACCGGCTGGCCAGCGTGGGGGTAAGAGTGCCCCAGCCCTACGGCTGCTTCGACGGCGTACTGCTAATGGAGCTGGTAACCGACATTGATGGCCACGTGGCCCCTCGCCTCAGTGACGTCACCCTCACTGAGGAGCAGGCGCTGGAAGACCACGCCATGATGATGCAATACGTCATTCGCATGCTGTGCGCCGGCATCATCCACGGCGACCTGTCGGAATTCAACGTGCTGGTCGACCAGTATGGCCCTGTCATCATAGACCTGCCCCAGGCAGTTGATGCAGCCGCCAACAACAACGCCGAATGGATACTGTTGCGAGACGTCAACAAAATTACCAACTACTACGCAGAGTTCGCCCCGCAGCTATTGGATCTCCCCTTCGCAAAAGAGATGTGGGCCCTGTATGAAGACGGCGAGCTTCACCCGGAAACAAAGCTGAGCGGTATTTTCGAGGAGAGCACCGAGGAGGCGGACGTGGATGCCATAATGCTGGAAATAAAGGCTGTTATGGCGGAAGAGCGGGAGCGGCAAGAGCGGGCCAGGGAGGCGGAGGAGCTGGATTAGCTGCGAAGCTACACCGACAGTGTCAGGGCGCATTGTTTTAATAGCGGACAACGTTTGGCATTTTTGTCCTTATATGTTCTGATATACGGGCAAGCAAAATCGATAAGAGACTGATTTGCAAAGAGTTTCCAATTGCCGCCAATCTACAAATACGGAACGCGTGTAATATGGACGCGTTCGGATACTTAACTGTTAACTTTACAAGGAGCATCTTGTAGTGCAGGACAAAATAACCCTGGTAGTTGATTACCTAAACGCAGTAAAAACACGCTGCACGTTCAATGCTGCGGCTGAAGCGATAGGTATTACACCGCAGGCGCTAAAAAAGCAGCTAGGTGAGCCGCGCCCAGAAGTATCCTGGCTTGTTAGTCCAACATCAGGAGAGCCAATGCGTTACACAGACAGCGAGAAACATCCTGAGCTTTATCGGACTAAGCGTATCATTACATCAGCAAGTGTTTTAAAACGTAATCTTGCGCTGTAAAAAGGTAACAAGGCGTTCAAAATCAACCGGCTACGCCGTCGCTTTAACTTGGTGTTATAGGGCAGCTGCGCGCCAGGTGTTATCCGGCCTTTCTATTGGCTGTTAAGCTACTGAGAAACTGTGGGTTCTGAAAGTCCGTTAATGCGCGCTCAATTTCTTCGGGCGTGTTCATCACAAATGGGCCGTATTGCACCAGCGGCTCTTTAATTGGCCGGCCGCTGAGTACCAAACATTCTACACCCGCGGGCCCAGCCTTCAGCTGTAATGTGCTACCGCTCGCATAGACGCCCAGTTGGCGTGATGCTATCAAATCGGTCGCCCCTTTATAGACATACACCATCGCAGTATTTTCTGCACTGAAAGACAATTCAACGGCTTCGTTAGCGGCCAATTGCACATCCAGAAATACGGGCTGTGTTGAAATTTCTGGCAGCGGACCTTGCTGCAACTGTTGATCAATAGTCACTTTGCCAGCGACGACACGAACTGTCCCGCCGCCAGACAGTTGCTGCTGTGGTATTTCGGCGTTGAGAATTTCCCGATAGGCTGCTGGCTTCATTTTTTCAGCGGCGGGTAAATTCAACCAGATTTGAAAGCCATGCAATAAGCCTTGCTCCTGCTCGGGCATTTCAGAGTGAAGCACACCGGCACCGGCTGTCATCCACTGTACATCACCGGGGCCAATTACACCCTCATTGCCCATGTGGTCGCGGTGGCGCATGCGCCCGGCCTTCATATAGGTAATGGTCTCAAAACCCCGATGAGGATGTTCAGGAAAGCCGCCGATATAATCAGCAGCATCGTCAGAGTTGATTTCATCGATCATCAAGAAAGGGTTCATTACCTGGTGCAAGCGCCGGCCCGCCAGGCGATGGATTTTAACGCCGTCACCATCCTGGGTGGGTTGTGCGGTTATTACTTGAACGAGTTCTCTCATTGGTTCTCTCCTATTCATTGTTGTGGCGCAGCACGCTTACGCAGCCTTCAGCGCTTCTCTACCATGGGTGGCGTTAAAATTATGCGCTGACCCCACGGGAATAATCCCGGTGGGATTGATCGTCGGGTGGCTGGCGTAATAGTGTGTCTTTATATGCTCGAAGCTGACTGTTTGCGCCACGCCGGGCACTTGGTATAGCTCGCGCACATAACCACTAATGGCAGGGTAATCGGCCAGTAACTGACGATTGGTTTTAAAATGGCCAAAGTACACCGCATCAAAACGAATCAGGGTGGTAAATAAACGCCAATCAGCTTCCGTCAACTGATCGCCCGCCAGATAGCGCTGCTGAGTCAACAGACCCTCGACCCAATCCAGCGAGTCGAACAAGCTGTAGAATGCTTTTTCATAGGCTTGCTGTGTGGTCGCAAAACCTGCTCGGTAGACACCGTTGTTAATAGTGTCGTAAATACGATCGTTCAAGGCATCGATGGTCTCGTGTAAAGCCTGCGGGTAGTAATCCGTAGAATTACCCGTTAAAGAATTAAACGCCGTATTGAACATGCGAATAATCTCCGAGGATTCATTACTGACAATGGTCTGTGTTTGCTTATCCCACAATACCGGCACCGTGACCCGGCCTTCATAGCTGGCATCGGCTTTTAGGTACAGCTGATAAAGAAAGTCCAGATCGTACAGCGGGTCTTCCATTTCCCAGCCGTTTTTCAACATGATCGGCTCCACTACGGTGACATCGATATAGTCTTGCAACTGCTTCAGCTGGCGAAAAATCAGTGCGCGGTGGGCCCAGGGGCAAGCCAGTGACACATACAAATGATAGCGCCCTTTCTCTGCCTTAAAGCCAGGCTCCCCGTTGGGGCCAGCTTCGCCATTGGGAGTCAGCCAACTTCTGAAGCGACTATCCTGGCGGCGAAATTCACCACCACTATCGTCGGTGTCGTACCACTGATCAACCCATTCACCCTTCTGTAATAATCCCATTACTTTGCTCCTGATATTTCATTGGTAGAAAATGTAGTCATGCTCGTGACTCCAACACTATTGATTTATGCAAGGCGCGTTTGCTTGGCCAGTTGGGTTTGCAGTAAAAGATCCGCACTCAGGCTGCCGGCACCTCTGAACGCCAGACCAACACTGACCGCCAGTAGGGCCAGCGCAAATTCGTAACCGTTATTCGCCATAAAAAGGCCGTTTTGTAGGTGGACCGTGGCGATCGCAACGACCATGGTGATTGCCAGTACCACCGCAGCCGGGCGCACCAGTAGGCCGACGATAAGCAACAAGCCGCCGAAGAACTCCGCGCCACCGGCCATTGCTGCCATCAGCAGTCCAGGCTCAAGCCCAATGGAGGCCATCCAGCCGGCCGTGCCTTCCAGGCCATAGCCCCCAAACCAGCCGAATAATTTTTGGGCACCGTGTGCTGCGAATATCACACCGGCGCCTACGCGAAGGGGCAATGTATCCAGGCCGATGGTTGTAGTGGTTATCTTGTTGATTAGTGCTTTCATGCTATTGCTCCAAATTTGGTTGGGTTTGTTTAGGTAATGGAGCCATTGTAATGATTACGATGCTCGCAATAAGACCTATTATCGGTTTAGAATGTTCTAAATATTAGAACTATTTTGAGATGCTGAAATGAGAAGAAATCCAATAACCATAGAGGTTCTTGAGACGCTGGATGCTATCGATCGGCGTGGTAGCTTCGCAAAAGCTGCTGAAGAGCTGAACAAAGCCACCTCGGCTGTTTCCTACGCCGTGCAAAAGCTGGAGGAACAGTTGGACATCGCTCTGTTTCAGCGCCAGGGGCGCCGCTCGGTATTAACCCCAGCGGGACAGTTAATATTGGCGGAGGGTCGAGAAATACTGCTAACCACGGCACGACTGGCGAACAAGGCAAAGGAAGTTGCCACAGGCTGGGAGCCCCGTATCAGTATCGCTATAGAGTCACACCAGTCCTACTCGGCATTATTTGGAGTGCTGCATGATTTTCTCAAGGCGCATTCCACCCTTGAAATCGATGTCTGTGAATCTGTGCTTAATGGCGGATGGGAAGCCCTTGAGCGAGGTCGGGTTGATTTGATTGTGGGCTCGCCTGGACCGGTGCCGCTGCAAAAGGGCTATCGCGCTATACCCCTGGCTCATACTGACCTGGTGCCGGTGATGGCCTCTAGTCATGAACTGGCTGACAGTGCGACAAAGCCTGCGGCCTTCGAAGCGCTCCTCCCTAAAGTCAGGCGGGTCATTACCCACGACACGTCGCGGGTTGACGTTACCCGCAGCGCAGGCTTAAGCAGCGACGGGCAAATGTTCTACGTGCAAAACATCGATCAAAAAGTCGAGGCGATACGGGCAGGCATTGGGATAGGCCATTTGCCGCGACAGCGTATTCAAAGAGAACTTAACAATGGCGAATTGATCCCGCTGGTTCTGGCTGGGGATGCTGCCCACGACAATTTCCTTGCATGGAAAATCAGTAACAAAGGCAAGGGGCTACAGGCGTTAACTACACGGCTCGCCGCCGTATTCGGGTAAAGAGTATAAGCGTACAATAGAGAACATCATGATCAACCAATTGGCAAAGAACCTGGCACCATTCATAGAAGAGGAACTGGTGCTCGCCGCAGGCGCTAGATCCAATGGCAACCAGGCCGTTGAATTTTCTCACTTGGAAAATGCACATGTAATCGGCCAGGAATCAACGTATTGGCACGTCAAGGTGCACTGGCTCATGCTTCTTTGGGCAATTCGCAACTCGAGTTTCAAAGAGTTTGTGGGGCAGGTACTTCGAGTATTCGGCGCTGCAACAAAAACTGCAATTGGGCTGGTGCCGCCAGGTAATACGGGAGGCGCAAATGTCAGCCCATTCAAAGTTATGCCCATCGACAAAAGGCAAATGGCAATTATTCAAAAGGCCAAAGCCAGTTTATAAGCTGGCGCTCAGGTGCCCCCTGCACCACCCATCCAATCACACGCTAGCCAAGATAGACCGAGTATTCGAAACCTGCACCAATGGCCAGGGTAGTCGAGGAAAAGCCATTTTGCCCCGACTGCATGTACTCCACATAGGGCCGCAGGGCCTTGCGAAAAGTGAAGATATTGTCAGCGAGAACTACTGTCCCCGGGCGCATATTAGGTTTTAACAGCTCCAATACCGGCAGGTACAAATCTTTCCAGCCATCCAGCAATACCATGTCTATTGGTTCAGCCAGATTTTTCAAGGTTTCCATGGCATCGCCTTCGCGTATCGTCGCAAATTCCTGCACGCCGGCAGCTTGCAGGTTTTCCCGAGCTTTGCGGCACTTGTGGGGTTCCAGTTCAGTGGTAATCACCTCACCGGCCCCATTGTCCTTGAGAGCCGCCGCCAGATAGATGGTGGAAATACCGAAAGAGGTACCAAATTCCACAATGTTTTTCACTTTCTTACTGCGGGCAGTGAGGTACAAAAACTCCCCCTGCTCTTTGGAAATGGGAATAAAGCAATCGCGCATGGCATCGCTGGCAATTACTTCCATCAGGGACTTTCCCCGAACAAGCCCTACGACAAGCTTGGGTGTCATGGCTAGGAAGCGCCATTTATCGTTCTTTGCCACTTTGTGCAGCTCATCCAATTTGTCGCGTGCCGCGCCCTCGCTGATTGAATTTTCGTGACTCACTGTGTCTTTCTCTCCATTTTTACTTGTTGTGCGGGCAGATTTCGCAGGATCACCAGCCTGACAGACGTTTATCTACAGCCCCATCCATCATCGGGATTATGATAAGCCCTGGGCCTTGGACACTGTGGCCAGGGCGACAAAAATGTCGAAGTGGTAACGTGGTAAGCCGCTTTCTGCATCGGGGCTGGCCTTCGCTATCAGCATGTGGCGCTGCGCTTGCGGCACCTTGGCTACTTCCAGATCCTGGGAAATCAAGGGATCACCTTCAAAATACATTTGCGTAATCAGAGATTCAACCCCAGGCTGCGAAATCTTAAAATGAATATGGCGGCAGCGCCACCCCTCTTCGCCCATGAAGGAAAGTGGATAGGGGCCTGGCTTAATGGTCTTCAAGGCATACCGCCCCTGGTCATCCGTCCTCAGCAAGCCCCAGCCTTGAAAGTTTGGGTCCAGTGCTGCGGTATTTTTATCTTTGGGGTGGCTATATCGCCCCAGGTGATTGGCCTGCCATACATCCACCAGTGCCCCTTTTAGCGGCCCCCCCCGGGTGTCGAAAACGCGACCACTGACCAGAATAGTCTCTCCCTCGGCAGCGCGGGTGTGCCCCTCTATCATCGACAGATCCAGGTCCGTATCGTCCTGACTATCGACAGGGTGAAAAGGCCCCTCCACCTGCGAAGGTGTTGCCAGCATAGAGCTGGCAAAGGTATTGGCAGCCATTGCAGCACCTGCGACTACGCCAAGATGCCGGGCTACTTCACGCCTTGAGAACTTCTTAGGCTCTGTCATTTTCTTCTCCCGTCCGGTGTGCATTTACAAAACTATGCGGGGATCAGGCAGCGATTTACTGGCCCATTCCTGCCACTACAGTCATTGTAGACCATGTTGCCACCGCCATTGCGCGTTCTGGAGCGTGACCGAGACGGCAGCGAGGAAATCACCGGGGTCCGCCAGCAGTAAAGCGTCATCGCCCCGAGTGGAATTTTGCCTAAAAAACACTCAATTCTCCCTCGACTCGGCCCCCTCAACTCTCTATAGTACGCCACCTTTGAAATCCTTATACCGTACCCAGGAAACCCGCCGTGATCTCCACCGCAAACATCACCATGCAGTTTGGCGCCAAGCCTCTGTTTGAGAACATCTCCGTTAAGTTTGGAGACGGCAATCGCTATGGCCTGATTGGGGCCAATGGCTGTGGCAAGTCCACCTTCATGAAAATTCTTGAGGGCAGTCTTACCCCCACGTCTGGCAATGTATCGATTACGCCCAACGAGCGTCTAGGCGTATTGTCCCAGGACCAGTTCGCCTACGACGCCTACAGCGTGGTCGACACGGTGATTATGGGGCATAAAGAGCTGTGGGAAATTAAGCAGGAGCGCGACCGTATTTACGGCCTGCCGGAAATGACCGAGGAAGACGGGCTGAAAGTGGCCAACCTGGAAATTCAATTTGCAGAAATGGACGGCTACAGCGCCGAGAGCCGCGCGGGTGAAATTCTCTCCGGTGCCGGCATTGCCCAGGAATTGCACTTCGGCCCTATGAGCGAAGTGGCACCGGGCTGGAAGCTACGTGTGTTGCTGGCCCAGGCCCTGTTTTCCGACCCGGATATATTGCTGCTGGACGAGCCCACCAACAACCTGGATATCGACACCATTCGCTGGTTGGAGGCCATGCTCAACGAGCGCAAGAGCACTATGATTATCATCTCCCACGACAGGCATTTTTTGAATGCCGTGTGCACCCACATGGCCGATATCGACTACGGTGAATTGCGCGTGTACCCGGGCAATTACGATGACTTTATGACCGCCTCCACCCAGGCCCGCGAGCGCCTACAGTCGGTCAATGCCAAGAAGAAGTCACAAATCGCTGAGTTGCAACAATTTGTCAGCCGCTTCTCCGCCAACGCCTCCAAGGCCAAGCAGGCCACTTCCCGCGCCAAGCGAATCGAAAAAATCAAGCTGGATGACATTAAGCCCTCCAGCCGGGTCAGCCCCTACATCCGTTTTAACCAGGAGAAAAAGCTGCACAGGCAGGCGCTGGTGCTGGAAAAGTTGGGCCACGGCTATGACGGCGACATGCTGTTCAACAACGGCAATCTGATTCTGGAAGCCGGGGCACGGCTGGCGGTTATCGGTGACAACGGCGCGGGCAAAACCACCTTCCTGCGCTGCCTGATTGATGAGCTGCAAGCCGACAACGGCAGCATCAAGTGGGCCGAAAACGCCACCCTGGGTTACTGCCCCCAGGACGCCACCGAAGATTTCGATTGTGAACTCAACCTGTTCGACTGGATGAGCCAATGGCGCAAGCACCGCCACGACGACCAGATTGTGCGCGCCACCCTGGGCCGATTGCTGTTCTCCTCCCACGATTTTGAGAAAAAAGTAAAAGTTTGCTCCGGTGGCGAGAAAAACCGCCTGCTGTTCGGCAAACTGATGATGATGGACACCAACATCCTGTTAATGGATGAGCCCACCAACCACCTGGACATGGAGTCTATCGAAGCCCTGAACCTGGCACTGGAACACTACGAAGGCACGCTGATATTCGTCAGCCACGACCGGGAATTCGTGTCTTCGCTGGCGACCAGAATTGTGGAGATAAAGGACCACACGCTACATGACTATCAGGGTACCTACGAAGAATATCTGGCGAGTCAGGAAGGCGCGTTGCAGGCTGCAGGCTAGCGACTTGCCATAATTGGCGGATTGGCCATTTTGGCAGAATAAGGGTTAAAAATACGTAGTAGCGCCCTGTAGTTTCCCTTTCGGCGACACGACGTGAATCCATCCATGGAGTCTCGTCTCACGGGAGGCCGCCCCCAGCATCCATGCTGCAGGCGGTCGCCGAAAGGGAAACTACAGCGCCCTACTACTTAGTCCTCACCTTTGCCCTGTAAAAACGGCCCATCCACGCAAAGCCTACGCCCATCCGGCGTCGCACAGGCACCACAGATGCCCACACCGCACTTGGTCAAATAGTCGATCGCCGTATAAATCTGCTGCGGCGCGCAAAACTCCCGCTGTACTTTGACCGCCGCGTGCACCATGGGCTCGGGGCCACAGTTATAGAAGACCAGCGTTTTGCGCTCCTGTTCCGACATTTCCTCCAGGCGTTGGCGCAGCAGCTGGGTCACTACGCCGTGAAAGCCGCGGCTGCCATCATCGGTGGCGATATGCACATTGGCTATGGCTTCACACTCATCGATAAAGTACAGGCGGTCTGCGCTGCGAGCACCGGCAAATATCTCCGCCGGTAACTCCGGGCTGCCGTGATCCCTGGCTACCTGGTAGACGGCCGCCAGGCCGGTGCCGCCGGCGACGGCCATCACCCTGGCACCCGGAGGTGGGTTCACTGCAATACCGTGGGGGCCTCGCACATACGCCTGGGCGCCCGGCTGCAGCGCTATCAACTGCTCGGTAAACTGCCCCAGATTGATGACCACCAAGGAGAACGGGTCATCGGTGAGGGCGGAGAACGGCTTCTCCCCCAGGCTGGGTATCCACAGGAAAATAAACTCACCCGCCTGAATGTCCAGTTTTCTGTCAAAGACAAGTATGGAGATGTCATCGGTGATTTTTTCATTACTCACCAGGGTGACCGGGCTAAAGCCCATGGGCACATCGTATTGAACCAGTAATTCCGCACCGTTGCCGTCCGCTGCGGTGGCACCATCGGCGAAGTCTTCGGCCAGTACCTTGAAGTAAGCCTCTATTTCGTCGGTTGTCATACCAGTCAGCGCAGAACCCACGCCAAAGACAGACGCACCTACCTCCCGGTAGGCCCGGGCATCGTCGGCGCAGCTGATACCGCCACAAGCGATAATAGGCACATCGACGCTTTGGGCGATTTCACGTACACATTTGAGCCCTATGGGCAAAACGCCTTTACCCGACATGCCACCCAGCTCGTTACTCAACACCGGGTGCCCGTGGGCACTGGTGAGGCCCGGGCCCACGGTATTGATTGCGCACAGGGCGTCGGCGCCACCGGCCACAGCCGCCTGGGCGATTTCGCCAATATTGGGCGCATTGGGGGTCAATTTCGGGATGACGGGAATATCCACGGCGGCTTTCACCGCGGCGGTGATTTCTTGCACCAGCGCCGGGTCCTGGCCCATGGCCATGCCGTAGCCACTGGCGTGTGGACAGGACAGGTTCAGTTCCAGGCCATCAGCATAGGGCGCCAGAATACGGGCCACCTCTACAAACTCCTCAACACTACCGCCGAATATAGAGACTAGGAAAAACCGGTCTTGCGGCACTTCCAACTGGGCAAACAATTCAGCTGACTGCAGAGCGCCCGGGTTGGTCAGGCCAATTGCATTGACGAAGCACCCCGGTGCATACTGGCTGAACACCGGCTCCCGGTAACCTGGGCGGGGCTGCAAGCCAATACTCTTGGTAGTCATCACCCCTACTTCGGGCATGCTGCGAAAGATGCGTTCAATGATTGGAACCGCGGTGGCGACAATGCCCGAGGGAATGGTAAAAGGCCCCGATATCGGTTTGCCTAAAAACTCTCGTCGTGTGGGGGTATTCAAAGCTGCTGGGCTCCAGTCCGGGGGATTAAGTGGGGTCGCATTATAACCGCTAGGGCCAGATTATGCTCTTTGCTAACTTCCGGTTATAAAAAATGTCTCTGTTCAGAACAATTCGATGTTTCACTTTTGCCGTCCCCTCTGTTTTTATAGAACTGTAGTCTCGGGCAGTTGTCGGCACCACAAAAACCGCTACCCGCGCTGGCTACCCGGTAAAACACCACAGATATTTCGGAGATTCCATCTATGAGAAGACAAAAACGTGACATGAACGACAGAGCATTTGATCGCGGTTACCAGGCTGGCGTAAGTGGCCGTAGCAGCGATTTTTGCCCCCATAGCAGTGACGACCATCGTCAAAACTGGCTATCGGGATGGCGGGAGGGCCGTTGTGATCAGTGGGACGGTTTGACCGGCATATCTGCCGTGCAAAGGTCACGCACGGCCTGATCTTCTCTTCGCCAGGCAACTGACAGCCTCCCGGTAGGCTGTCAGTCGTACATACTGCTCTGGGCCAGATCCAGTAATTCGCGATTTGCCACGGCAAACATCGCAAAATCAGGTGCATCTGTTGAATGCAGGTCGCCCAGCATTTGCCGCCAGCGCTCTATCAAGGGCTGCTCGTCGGCCTGCCAGCGCTCCATGCACAGGCGCATATCGCGTTTTTCGCAAACGTGACGCAGCGCGCCGGTTGCCAATTTACGCTGCTGCCACTCCAGGTCTTCCATATAGGTGTCCCGGGCCAGTGCCTGCCATTCGTTTTCAACCTTGGCGGCCACAATCAGGCCGCTGAACCAATCCAGCTCCAGGTACTCACCCATGCGGAAGTACAGTTCAGCCACCTCCAACAGGGGTGATTCGGTTTCTGTTGCCGCCTGGATAATACCCAGGCCAGTATAGGCCTGCTCGGCGGTGGAAACGGTTTCGGCCAATTTCCGCGGAACCCCCGCCAGAATGTAGCGCTTGCACAGGGTTTTATACTGATCGCTTGCCCGGGCACCCACCATGGTAGACAGGGCTTCACGCAACTGCCCCAGGCCCTCGCCGAATTCGGAAATAACCTGTGAGGGAAACAGGTTGTGGCGGCGATTGCGCAGCATCCAGCGAACACCGCGTTTCACCAGACGAATGAGGTGTAGCATCATCTCGGTCTGCACCTTGGCAGCCACCTTGTGATCCAGCGCTTCAATTTCATCCCAGACCTGCGCCACGGAGTACACTTCCATCACGGTGACATAAGCCCTGGCTACATCCACCACCTGGGCACCGGTGGCCTTCTGCTGTCGGCTCACGAAGGTCAGGCCCATGCGGTTGACGATATCGTTGGCGATCTGGGTGGCCATAATTTCCCGGTGCAAACGGTGTTCCAGAATTTCATTGCTGTATTCATCCACCATTCTGGGCGGGAACGCCGTTTTGACCGCATTGGCCATATACACGTCCTGGCCCAGATCAGAGGCAATAAGCTCCTCCTTCAACAGGGCCTTGCTGTAGGAAACCAGTATGGAAAGCTCAGGCCTGGTCAGCCCCCTACCGTGTAGCTTTCTCTCGGCGATAACCTCATCCGAGGGAATAAATTCCAGATCCCGGTCCAGACGGCCGGTACTTTCCAGCGCGGTAATAAAACGCTGGTATTCGCCGCTGCGCTCGGTTGCTTGAAACTCTGCCAGACTAACGGCCTGCACCTGCCTATAGTTGTTTTGTAGCACCAGCTCGGCAATGCTGTCGGTCATCTCCTCCAGCAATTCATTGCGATGCTTCTCGGTGAGATCGCCCCGTGCTACCACGGCATTGAGCAGGATTTTGATATTAACTTCGTGGTCGGAACAATCGACCCCGCCTACATTGTCTATAAAATCGGTATTGGAGCGGCCGCCATTCAAACCGTACTCCACCCTGGCCAGTTGGGTCATGCCCAGATTGCCGCCCTCGCCAATAACCTTGCAGCGCAACTCACTGGCATCCAGACGCACGGAATCATTGGCCTTGTCGCCCACATCCATGTGTGTCTCAGAGCTTGATTTGACATAGGTGCCGATGCCACCGTGCCACAGTAGATCGACCTGGGCTCGCAGCACATGGGAGATCAATTCGCTGGGGGTGAGATGGTCGACCTCTATATCCAGCGACGCCTTCATCTCCGGCGATATGGTTATCGACTTGGCAGAGCGTTCAAATACGCCGCCACCGGCAGAGATCAGCTGCCTGTTATAGTCGTCCCAGCTTGAGCGGGGCATTTCAAACAGGCGCTTGCGCTCTATGAAACTGGCCGCCGGGTCGGGTGTGGGGTCCACAAAGATATGCATGTGGTTGAACGCGGCCACCAGCTTGATGTGCTCCGACAGCAACATGCCATTGCCAAACACGTCGCCGGCCATATCGCCAATACCCACCACGGTAAAGTCAGTTTCCTGGATATTCACGTCAAATTCACGAAACAAGCGCTGCACAGACACCCAGGCGCCGCGGGCGGTGATCGCCATTTTCTTGTGGTCATAGCCCACGCTACCACCGGAGGCGAAGGCATCACCCAGCCAAAAGTCGTATTCAGCCGCAATGGCGTTGGCGATATCGGAAAAGGTGGCCGTGCCCTTGTCTGCGGCCACCACAAGATAGGGATCTTGCCCGTCCTTGACCACCACCTGGGGTGGGCTGACCACACCGTTTTCGGTGCGGTTGTCGGTGATGTCCAGCAGGCCGCGAATGAATATTTTATAACAGGCTATGCCCTCTGCCTGCACTTCATCCCGTGACATGTCCGAGGTGATACGCCGGGGAATAAAACCACCCTTGGCACCAACCGGCACGATGACAGCATTTTTAACCTGCTGCGCCTTGACCAAGCCCAGCACCTCGGTGCGGAAGTCCTCCGCCCGGTCGGACCAGCGCAAACCACCTCTGGCCACCTTGCCACCGCGCAAATGCACACCCTCTACCCGGGGCGAGTAAACAAATATCTCAAACATGGGGACGGGCTTGGGCACATCGGGAATTTCACCGGGACACATCTTGAATGAAAAATAGGATTTCAGCTCACCCGGCTTGCCCTCCTGGAAAAAGTTGGTACGCTGCGTGGCCTTGATGACGGCTATAAATTGGCGAATAATTCGGTCTTCGCCCAGGTTCTTGACACTGTCCAGGGAGTCCAGGATACGCTGCTCTACCGCTTCTTCGCGCTGCCCACGCCACTCGTCATCACCGTCGAACACCGGGGAGAATCGGGTCAGGAACAGCTCCACGATGCTCGTTGTAATATGAAGATGGTTGGCCATGGTCTCGGCGATATATTCGAGACTGTAGGGAAACTGTACCTGCCTGAGGTAGCGGGCATAGGCGCGCAACAGGGCAATCTCACGCCAGCTCAACCGCGTACCAATGAGTAGCCGGTTAAACGAATCACTTTCGGCCTCCCCATGCCAGATGCGCGAAAATGCATCGGAAAATTCATCCCGCACTGTCTCCAGGTCTATGTCATGCGACAGGGCATAGATAAGGCTGAACTCCTGTATCCAGTAGCGGATGCCATCGGCAGCGAGCACCGAATAGGGGCGCTCGGTAACCACACGCAAGCCCAGGTTTTCCAAAATGGGTAGCACATCCGACAGGGGCAGCGAATCTCCCCTGTGATACAGGCGCAGGCGCAGTAAATTGTCGCCCTCCTCCAGCATCCTGTACAGGTTCATCTCCAGTTCCCGGCCATCTGAAAGGCGCTGAATGCTCTTGATATCGAGAACGGCAATGCGCGGATCAAAATCATCCCGGTAACCCGGCGGAAATCCCTTGCCCAGAGTCGTGGTTAATTCTTCACCCTTTTCTTCACCGAACTCTTCTATCAAACGGTTGCGTAAGCGGTCCTCCCAGGAAAGTGTTGCCTGCACTATCTGCTCCTCCAGTTCTTGATGATCAAAGTTCAACTCAACGGTGGGGTTAACCCGCAATACAAAATGACAACGAACCAAAATGGATTCGCTGAAATAGGTCGTAAATTCAGATTCCTCAGCGCCCAGGGCCGAACTCAGAATATCCTGAATTTCTATTCTCAGCTCTGTGGTGTAGGCGTCACGCGGAATATACACCAGACAGTTGAAGAACTTACCGTGTGCATCTTTGCGCACGAACAAACGCGTCTGCCTGCGCTCCTGTATCTGGTTCACCGCTGTGACCGTGTTAAACAGCTGCCGCACGCTGGACTGGAATAACTCTTCCCGCGGGAACAGTTCCAACACCCTGACCAACTCGCGGCCTTCATGCTCAGTGTTGTCCAGTGTGGACAGGGATATCACCTGTTCGACCTTGCGCCGAATAATAGGAATATCGGTGGGGCTCATGGTGTATACCTTGGACGTATACAAACCCAGGAAGCGATGCTGGCCAACCACATTGCCCTCGTCGTCGTAGACCTTTACCTCAACATAATCTGGATAGGCGAGGCGGTGTATGCGGGAGCGAATTCTGGACTTGGAAAAGCTCAGTTGCTTTTGCCGCAGCTGTTCGGTGGAGCTGCTCTTAATGTCGGCACCGAGGTCATAGACGCCGGCGGAGCCACGGTGCCGCAGCAAGCCCAGGCTGCGTGCCTTGTCGAGGCTGGTGGTACAGTCGGGTCCATTCCATTCAACCGCCAGATATTCATAGCCCAGAAACACCATGCGGTTGCGCTGTAGCCACTGCATAAATTCTGTCGCTTCATCGCGCAGACTGCGGTCGATACTTTCACAGCTGCTTATACTCACCAGGGAGTCTTCTACCCGGGACAGTATTTCGCTAAAGTCATCCACCACAGAATCCACTTCGCCGATGATGCCGGTGAGGCAGTCGCGCAGTTCCTGCAGTTGTTCGGGCGAAGAGAAACGCCCTATCTCGAAAAATAGCAGACTCTCTTTGGAGTGCTCACTGAGTGCTTGTTTCTCCGCCGGAAAAATGGCGACTAACTCGCCGTCGTCCGCCCGCTGTGAAACCAGATTACAACTGGCAATACTGTGTATGCGAATATTGCGCCGGTTTAATTCGCCCCGCACCGAGGCGGTGCAGAAAGGCATATCCCGGCAGAGAATGGCCAACACCGTATAGTTACTTTCCCAGCCGTGAGCCTGGATCTCGGGGTTGAAAAGGCGAACCTTGGCAGTTCGCTCCGGCCATTTATTCATAAAACGCAGCAGACCGTATAGCAGGCCGTAGACATTTTCTACCGACCGTCCGCGCAAGTCCGCTGCGGGAAAGCGACTGAAAAAACTCTTGGCGAGCTGATGCAGTGCTTTGCCATGACCCTCGCCGCCCCGCACGTCTATGCGTTCGGCCAGACCGGCGAGCAAATTTTCTTTTGATTTATCCCAAACCATAACTTATCCATAAGCGTGCAGCATGTGGGTAGTCTAGACCATTCTGCTGAATCAGCGGAACTTTTCCACCTGTGAAAAGTCACAAAAGCGCATTGGATAGAGCCCGCCCATGGGCTAGAATGCGCCTCGGAATTCGCCATTGTAAGGCGAGGAAATACCACAAGCACAGACAACCCTGGAGAGAGCGTGGCGAGTACAGAGATCAGAGCCCTGGAAGACTGGCTCAGCGAGCAGATAATTGGCCAACAACATTTGGTCCAACGCCTGATAATCGCCCTGCTGGCCGATGGCCACCTGCTGGTGGAAGGGGCCCCAGGGCTGGCCAAAACCCGAGCCATCAAATCACTGGCCGCTGGTATAGAGGGCAGTTTTCACCGCGTGCAGTTCACCCCGGACCTGCTGCCTGGTGATGTCACCGGCACAGAAATCTACCGCCCCCAGGAGGCATCCTTTCATTTCCAGAAAGGCCCCATCTTTCACAACCTGGTGCTTGCCGATGAGATAAACCGCGCACCGGCCAAGGTACAATCGGCCCTGCTGGAAGCCATGGCGGAGCGCCAGGTGAGCGTGGGCAGCGAGACCTACGCCCTGCCGGAGCTGTTTCTGGTAATGGCCACCCAGAACCCCATAGAGCAGGAGGGCACTTACCCGCTGCCGGAAGCACAACTGGATCGCTTCTTAATGCATGTCAATGTCGGCTACCCGGATGCAGAAGCCGAGGTAAAGATACTGCAACTGACCCGCAATGAGGCGGCGCACCAGGGCGCCACCGCCCCCACTCGTCTGCCTCAGGACACCGTATTCGCCGCGCGCAAAGAGGCCCTGGCCCTGCACATGTCCGAAGCCGTAGAGCAGTATATGGTGCAACTGGTTATTGCCACGCGCAACCCCGCCCCCTACTCGGAACAACTGGTCAACTGGATAGAGTATGGTGGCAGCCCCCGGGCCACCATCGCTCTGGACCGCTGTGCCAGAGCCCACGCCTGGTTGAAAGGACAGGATTTTGTCGGCCCGGATGATGTTCAGGCGGTTGCCGCCGACGTGCTCAGGCACCGCCTGATTCTCAGCTTCGAGGCCGAGGCCAATGGCGTCACGCCCGACCAGGTCATTGAACAATTGCTGGCCCTGGTTCCCGTGGGCTGACAGGCGTGGATTTTACCGCCCCGGCCCAGGGTGCCTACGCACCCCTGGCAGACCTGATAGCCCTGCGCTTTCCCGCAAGGCAATTGCGCCTGTCCCGAAAAAAGCGTGCACTCAGCGCCCTGGCGGGGCCTAATAAATCGAACTTTCGAGGCCGTGGTATCGATTTCGAAGAGGTGCGCCGCTACCAGGCGGGCGATGACATACGCACTATTGACTGGCGGGTAACCGCAAGAAGCGGCAACGCTCACACCAAGGTTTTTCACGAGGAACGGGAGCGACCGGTGCTAGTCGTTGTGGACCAACGCCCCGGCATGTTCTTCGGTTCCAGCCACTGTTTCAAATCGGTGCTGGCCGCCCATCTCAGCGCACTGCTGGCGTGGAGTGCCCTGGACAACGGCGACCGTATCGGTGGCCTGGTATACAACGGCCTGGAACACCGGGAAATTCGCCCCAGGCGCAGTCGAAAAACTGCGCTGGCCCTGCTCTCCCACGTCCACACTTACAATGAGGCGCTGCCACTTGCGCCCTCTTCTGACATACCCGGGGCCCAAAGCAGCTTTGCCAGCATGGTGCATAACTTGCGCCGCATCGCCAAGCCGGGCAGCGCCATCTTTATCGTCAGCGACTTTCACGGCGCCGAGGATGAACACGCCCAGGAACATTTGTTTCAACTGGCCCAGCACACAGAAATTGCCGCCCTGTATTGTAGCGACCCCCTGGAACGGGACTTGCCGCGCTCTGGCTTCTACGCCGTGACCAATGGCGAGCAACGCAGCGAGTTACAGACCTCCAATCGCTCCCTGCGAGCGGAGTACGCCAAGCGCTATCAAAACCGCCAACAGAGCCTGTCGGACGCCCTGCAACGCCTGGGCATTCCCCTGTTGCAGGCATCTACCAGTGAATCGCCTTTCTTGATGCTGCAGCAATACTATGGAAATTCGAGGCGGTGAACCCCCAGGACCCCCTTGCCGCTTTGCACCCACTGCGCGAGCCCATTGCGATTGGCTGGTGGCCGCTGGCCCCCGGCTGGTGGCTGCTCGCTTGCGCCGCGCTACTGGCACTGACCGCGCTAACGGTATACCTGGTCAAACGCCACCGCGCCAATGCCTATCGCCGCATCGCTATTATGCGGTTGAGCGAACTTCGTGCGCGTGTGGATAAACTACCGGCTGACCCCGTTGAAACATTGGCCGCCGTCAGCGAAACCAACGCCCTGCTAAAAGCGGTTGCGTTGCGGGCGTTCCCGCAACAGGACATCGCCGCACTGTCGGGACCGGCCTGGCTGGCCTTCCTCAACGCCACCCGGCAAAGCAGTTCACCCAGCACAGAATTTTCAGCGCACTTCGCCAATGCCGCCTATCGGCCACAGCTGCCCGACCTGGATGTAGAGCAACTATTGTTGGCCGCACAGCACTGGATAACAAAACACCGGAGCCCCGCATGATTGAGTGGATGTGGCCCTGGATTGCCCTGTTGCTACCCCTGCCCGCTCTGGTGCGAAGGCTGTCGCCCGCCGCCAGCAGCAGCGAACCCGCCCTGCGTGCACCTTTTTATGATGAGTGGCAGCAACTGAATGAATCACATGGCGGCGCAGCCCTGCGCCAGGGCCTGCTTCCCGGCATGGCACTGTGGCTATTGTGGGGCCTGCTACTGATGGCCGCGGCAAGACCCATATGGATTGGAGAAGCCATAGAGTTACCCAACAACGGCCGGGACCTGATGCTGGCGGTGGATATTTCCGGCAGCATGCGCATCGAAGACATGCAGGTGGGCCAACATATTATTCGCCGGGTGGATGCGGTGAAGCAGGTGGGCGCCAATTTTATCGCACGCCGTCTGGGGGACAGGTTGGGTCTGATTTTATTTGGCACCAACGCCTATGTGCAGTCGCCCCTGAGTTTTGATACGGCCACCGTGAAGCGTTTTCTGATGGAAGCCCAGATTGGTTTTGCCGGACAGGAAACCGCCATAGGCGACGCCATTGGTCTGGCCGTGAAGCGGCTGAAAGAGCGGCCAGCAGAAAGCCGTGTGCTTATTTTGCTGACCGATGGCCAGGATACCGCCAGTACGGTGCAACCCCTGGACGCGGCGAAACTGGCGGCAGAGCTGAAGATAAAAATCTATACCATTGGCATAGGCGCCGATGAGATGACCCTGCCCGGTTTGTTTGGCAGCAGTTTTGGCAGCAGGCAGGTAAACCCCTCTGCAGACCTGGACGAAGAAGGGTTGCAGAAAATTGCACAACTAACCGGAGGGCAGTATTTTCGGGCCCGCAACCCCCAGGAACTGGCCAATATCTATGGCCTGCTGGACACTCTGGAACCGGTGGAACAGGCCGCAGAAATGTACCGCCCGCGGCAAGCACTGAGTTACTGGCCACTGTTGGGCGCCCTCTTCCTGAGCTTTTTGCTGGCCACCCGCCAATGCTGGATAAGCCGATGATGGCCCTGCTTAACAACTTCCACCTGATGCGCCCCGAGTGGCTGTGGGCGCTGCTACCGGCGGCACTGCTGGCAGTGCTTTTACTGTATGTTCGTGGCAAGGGCGGCAGTTGGAGTGAGGTCATCGCCCCGGAATTGCTGCCCTTTCTGGTGGGCAAGCAACAGGCCTCGCGCGGCCCCAACTTGCTGCCACTGCTGTTTGTGGCCTGGATAGTTGCCGCAGTGGCGGCCGCCGGGCCCGCCTGGGAAAAGCTGCCCCAACCCATCCACCAGAAACAGGATGCCCTGGTGCTGGCCCTGGACCTCAGCTATTCGATGATGGCCCAGGATTTATCGCCCTCTCGATTGATTCGCGCACGCCAGAAGCTGCTGGATTTACTGGACCAGCGCGGCGAGGGCCAGACCGGTTTGATTGCCTACGCGGGCGATGCCCATATTGTAACGCCGCTCACCGATGACAACCCCACCATCGCCAACCTCATACCCGCCCTCAATCCGGGCATGATGCCCGTGCCCGGCAGCGACCCGGCGGCCGCCATTGGCCAGGCCATAGACCTGCTGCACTCCGCGGGTATTGCCGCTGGAAAAATTCTGTTGATTACTGACGGTGTCGATGAGGGTGCCGCGCGTGAGATCACCTCGGTGCTCAAAGGCACGGGCATCAGCCTGGCAGTGCTGGGCGTAGGCACCCGAACCGGGGCACCCATACCCCTGCCCCAGGGCGGCTTTATCAAGGACAGCAATGGCGACATTGTTATTCCCAGGCTGGACGAGGCGGCACTGCGCGCCCTGGCTGCAAAAAGCGCGGGCACCTACGCGCGCATTTCCCTGGACGATGACGACCTGGAGCGCCTGCTGAATGAAGCCCTGCCTGTCATGGGCGAGGTTACCCTCACCCTGGACAGAACCGCTGATGCCTGGGAAGACATGGGCTATCTTTTGATTCTGCTGTTGCTACCGGTGGCCCTGGCCCTGTTTCGGCGAGGCTGGGTAGTATGCCTGTTACCATTGCTGGTTTTGGGCAACCCCCAAAGCGCCAGTGCGATGGGCTGGGACGATCTCTGGTCAACCCCCGACCAGCAGGGCCAGAAAGCCCTTGAACGTGGCGCCAACGAAGCGGCAAGCACCCTGTTCGAAAACCCCGACTGGGAGGCCACTGCCGCTTATCGCAACGAGGACTTCGAGCGCGCCGTAAAGCAGTTTTCTGAAACCCAAACCACCGACAGCTGGTATAACCGCGGCAATGCCCTGGCCAAAGCGGGCGAGTTGAACAAGGCTATTGAGGCCTACAAGCAGTCACTGGAGTTACAGCCTGAAAAAACTGATGCCATTGAGAATATCGAACTGCTTGAGAAGATGAAAGAGCAGCAGGACCAGGATCAAGAACAGAATAACGAAAACCAGGAACAACAAGATCGGGAAAACCAGGACAATCAGAATCAATCCGGGGAGCAAGAGCCCTCGGACGAACAGTCCGACCCCGGTGATTCAGAGCGCAATGGCGAGCAAGAACAGAATCAGGATCCTCAACAAAACGAAGAACCCGAACAGAACTCCGAGCAGGAGAAGCAAGCTCCAGAGAATGAACAGGAGCAGCAGGCCGAGCAGGCCCAGGCCGAGGAGCCTTCGCAAGAGGACAAGGAAAAGGAGCAGGCCATGGAACAATGGTTGCGCCGAATACCCGATGACCCCTCGGGACTATTGCGTGAGAAATTCAGATACGAGAGTCGCCAACGAGAACAACGCGGCGACAGGAGAGAGAATGAAACCTACTGGTAGGGCTGTGCGCAGCCTGCTTTTATTCATAGCACTGTTTACGGCCAGCTTGGTTCAGGCCGATTTCACCGCCAAGGTAGACAGAGACCGGGTCATCATGGGGGACAGCCTGCGCCTGACCATTACAGCCACCGGCAATGAACAAATCGGCAATCTCGACCACCGGCCACTGCTCAAGGACTTTGAAATTCTGCAGCGCTCTACCTCCAGCAGTACCAGCATTGTCAATGGGACACGCACCAGCACCCGGCGAGTGATCCTGGAAATTACGCCCCGCCGAACCGGCACGCTCACGGTTCCCGCCCTGCGGGCCGGCGCAGCCGAAACAAACTTCCTGATTGTATCTGTCAGCCCCGCTGCGGATGGTTTCGCCACCGACCAAACCGTCAGTTTTGAAGCCGAGTTGGAATATAGCAGCGTCTACGTGCAAGGCCAGGTATTGCTGACACTGCGCATCATGCAGTCCATCAATCTGGAGTCGCGCAGCGTCACCGAGCTGCAACTGGACAATGCCTTTGTCAAACAACTGGAGCAAAAATCTTTTCAAAGAACCATAGACGGCCGCCCCTGGTTGGTTCACGAAATTCGCTATGCCATTTTCCCCGAGGAAAGCGGTATGCTGGAGATTCCATCCCAAACATTTTCCGCCCGCGAGAGTACGGGTAGAAGAGGCATGATGAGCTTTGGCAGCGGCGGGCGGGCCTTAAGCCGCAAGACCAAAGCATTGTCCCTCAAGGTATTACCCCGGCCAGACGCATTTCCCGGAACAACCTGGCTGCCCGCGCGCAAGCTGGAAATTCAGGAGAGCTGGTCCACCCCGCCGGAGCAATTACACACCGGCGAATCGGCAACGCGCACTATTGTAATTCTTGGGGAGGGGCTACAGGGCGCACAACTGCCCCCTATGGTCTTCCCCGCCACCGAGGGGCTCAAGTATTATCCCGACCAGCCGGTGATAGGCGAAACAGAATCCAGTTCCGGTCTAACGGGCTCACGCAGAGACAGCGCGGCACTCATCCCCACCCGGGAAGGCAGCTGGACCATACCCGAGGTGCGCATACCCTGGTGGGACACCAAAGCCGAGAAAGTACGGTATGCGGTGCTGCCGGAGCGCCAGATTACCGTTAGCCCAGGGGATTATATACAACTGGATTCCGCCCCCATCAAGATAGTGGGGCCAGCAGCAGCGTCCCCGGCAAGCACGGCTATACCCACCACCGCCGCCAACGACAACAACTGGAAGAGCGCCGCAATCGTGGCCTCACTGGGTTGGTTTGCCACACTGCTGTATCTGTGGCTTTCGCGTAGAAAGCAGCTGCCGCCACCCACGGAGCCGGCAGTAGACCTCACGGAGAAAAAAGCATTCAAACGGCTGCAGGGCGCCTGTGCGGCTGGCAACGCCAGCTTTGCCCGCTCGGGTATTATTCACTGGGCTGCATC
>Ga0114949_10000054_pt1 | contig 40052 bp, 30 predicted proteins | sample N074metaG_FD_83505 | JGI IMG/M metagenome (GOLD analysis project Ga0114949, IMG submission 83505) | Deep subsurface microbial communities from Kermadec Trench to uncover new lineages of life (NeLLi) - N074 metaG | ecosystem: Environmental > Aquatic > Marine > Ocean trench > Sediment | place...
AGCCGCCTCACTTTCGGTCCTTCGCGGCAGCTACCATGAGCCGGTGGCGTATCCGGGTCTCGCCCACTTCTTGGAGCACATGCTGTTCATAGGCACCGAAAAATATCCCGATGTCGATGGCTACCAGCAATTTATCGCCACCCACGGTGGTTCGAGCAACGCCTACACGGCCGCTGAACACACCAATTATTTCTTCGATATCCAGGTCGACCATTTTGCGGCAGCCATGGACCGGTTCGCCCAGTTTTTCATCAGCCCGTTGCTGGACAAACAGTACGTTGATCGCGAGAAGCATGCCGTGGACTCCGAGTACCGACTGCAGATAAAGGACGACAACTGGCGCGGTTTTTCGGTACTGAAGGCTGCGATGAACCCAGAGTATCCTGGCTCGCGCTTCACCATCGGCAATCTCGCGACTCTGGACGATGGGGTCGCCGAGGCGCTGGCCGAATTCTTCGATAGCGAATACTCGGCTGACCAGATGATTCTGGTCGCTCTCAGCAACGAATCGCTCGACCAGCTCGAAGGCTGGATCGCGCCCATGTTCGGCGCGATAGAAAATCACGCAATCGGATCCGTCACAACCAGTGAGCGCGCATTCACCCGACAACAATTGCCGGCGGTTCTGACACACCAGTCGCTGCGCGATAAGCGGCGGATTTCCTACAATTTTCCCGTCCCCGCGACCGAACCCTACTACCACAAGAAACCCGCGCAATACATCACGAACCTCCTCGGTCACGAGGGAGACGGCAGCCTGCACCAGTTGCTCAAAGCGAAAGGATGGATCGAATCCCTTGCTGCCGGTGTCAGCCGGCTCGACGACGCCAACGCGTTTCTCAGTGTAGATATCGAGATCAACGAGGCCGGTGCGGCGCACATCGAGGAGATCGGCCAACTGTTGTTCGGCTACATAGAACTCCTGCGCAGCCAGGCTCCACAAGCGTGGCGCTATGAGGAACAAGCGGTGGTCGCGCGACTCGGGTTCCAATTTCAGGAACAGTCCAGCGCCACGGGTTTCGTCTACCGCACCGGTCCCGCTTTTGCCTTGTACCCGCCAGCAGACGTGCTGATCGCGCCTTATCTTATGGATGCGTTCGATGCGCAACTGATTGAATCGTATCTGGGCTATCTGACCCCGGACAACCTGCTGCTGGAGGTTGTCGGCCCGGATGTGACCACAGACCAGATCGAGCCATGGTTCCAGGTGCCCTACAAGCTGGAGCAACGCAAGATCGGTGGCGCGCCGATGCTGGCGAACCTGCATCTACCCGAAGAAAATCCATTCCTCCCCGAAAAATTGCATCTGCTCGACGACGACAGCATCGGTCCTGCCCTGGTCGTGGCCAGGCCCGGCCTCGAACTCTGGCTGGATCGGGATGCCGAGTTCGGTGTGCCGCGGGCGAATCTCTACTTCAGTCTGGGCGTGCGCGACGGCCTGACAACGCCGGAAGACATTGTCATGGCGCAGCTCTATCGGCGTCTGGTCACCGACGCGCTGAACGAGTACGCGTATCCAGCTCTGCTGGCAGGCTTAAGCTATCGACTCGCGGTTACCTCGAGTGGTTTTCAGATACGCCTCTCGGGCTATTCCGACCAGCAACCCGAACTGCTCAGAGCCGTTCTCGAGAAATTCAGGAATCTGCAGTTGGACGTATCGCGCTTTGAACTCTATCGCTCCGAGCTCGTGCGGGAATGGAGCAACTTCCGCAATGAGCGCCCTTATACCCAGACCTATGCCGCGTTGAACAATCTGCTCCTGTCGACGAGCTGGTCACCACTCGTGCTCGCGGACTATCTGCGCCGCGTGGATCTCGATCAGCTCGCAAGTTGGCGTGAAGCGAAGTTGTCCGAGTTTTCAGTTCTCGGACTTGCCCACGGCAATGTCGATGAGGCGGGCATCGACGCTCTCGCGAAAGATCTCGCCGATGCGTTACCACTCAAAGAGTTCCCGTTGATCAAACCCGAAGTCGTCAACATCACCGATCCCTGGTTGCTGCTGGTAGCGGTCGATCACAATGACGCTTCCATCGCCCTGCACATCCAGGACTCTGAATCATCCTACGAACAGCGCGCGAGGAGCTCACTGGCCGGACAGATCCTGAGTCAGGAGTACTTCTCGAGTCTGCGGACCGATCAGCAACTCGGCTATGTTGTCAGCTTATCCAGCCAGACAAAACATGATCGCGGCGGGCTTACGTTCATCATCCAATCTCCTGTGGCGTCGCCCGGCGAACTCGAAACGGCAACCATTACCTTCATGGAAGCGCAGTTGGCAATGTTTGAGACCATGAGCGACGAAGCGTTTGCACAACAGAAAGCGGGGGTCATCAGTCGCTTGACGGAACGCGATAAGAATTTGCGGGACAGAACGATTCGCTACTGGATCGATTTGGACCTCAATGTCACGAGTTTCGATTCACGCCAGCAGATTGCCGCAATCGTCGAGTCCCTCAGTAAAGCGGAAATGGCGGAGTACCTCGATGGTGTCGTCGAGAAGCTGACGACCGCGCGCATCCTTGTGTACAGTAACGGCAAGTTCGAATCCGAACCCACGCTCGGCCGGCAACTCGACGGTGCATCCGCCTTTAAAAACTCCTGAAACCCGCGCACTCGCAGCCGGTTGAAAAACGCGCAGCGCGCTTTTTTCCCGCCTTCGGCCATCCCTGGCCTCGGGCTCCCCCATTTATCAAGCACTTGACCACTCGATAAATGCTCGCGACGTCCTGTCGCGAGACCAGCAGATGCCGCCATCAACCCGCCAGTTCCAGCCGATAAGGCGGCAGCGAATCGATGAGCGCGCGACCATAGCGTTTGGTCACGATTCGTCGATCCAGCAGCGTGATCCGACCCCAGTCTTTTTCATGACGGATCAACCGTCCGCAGGCCTGTACGAGTTTGATGGCTGCATCGGGTACCGAGATATCGTAGAAAGCGTTGCGGCCCTGAGACTCCATCCATTCGGCCATAGCCTGATCGAGCGGATCATCGGGCACCGCAAACGGCAACTTCACGATGATCACATGGCGACAATAGTCGTCAGGTAGATCGACACCTTCGGCGAAGCTGGCCAGACCGAAGAGATAGCTGTTGCGTCCTGCATCAACGGCTGCCCGGTGCGCTTCGAGCAACGATTGTTTGGAACCGCGTCCCTGTACCTGCAGCTTGTCGATGAGTGACTGATCGAGCAGATCCAGCACCGCGTGCATCTGCCGCCAGGACGTAAAAAGAATGAGTGCGCTGCAATCGTCTTCCAGCAAGCCCGGTAAACGCTGGGCAACCTCCTGAGTGTGGCCGGTAAAGTCTCCGGGTTCAAAGGTCATGTCGGGAACGTGCAACGAGGCAATTCGTGGAAAATCGAACGGGCTTGGAATCCGCAGTGTCGTCATCCCGGTAAGACCCGCGCGCTCGACAAACCGATCGAACCTCCCCATCGCCGTCAACGTAGCGGAGGTACAGATCGCGCCGTAACAGCGTGACCAGAGTTCACTGGCCAGCAGATGCCCCGGCTGGATCGGGGCACTGACGAGTTCGACGTCGTCCTCGTAACGATTTACCCAGCGCGCCTGGGCGCCCGCTGCATCTTCGGCGGCCGCATAGTCTTCCAGTAATGCCGCGATCGCCAGCGCACGCGTTTGCAATTGGCCCACTACACCTAGCCAGTCTTCCGCCTCGAATCCCCGCTCCCACTGAACCTCACCGGCAAAGGCGGACTGCAGCAGGTCGTAGGTTTGATCGATGTCGTGGGCGACATCTCTAAAGGCGACAAGACCCGCCGCCGCTGCAGATGCCACAGCCATCGGGACCTGGCCCAGTTTGAAGCGGTGGATTGCGGTGTGGTCATCGCGGGCGTCGAAATCCAGTTCTGCCACGACATCCGAAAAGCAAATCAGCTGCGTACCAAACTCTTCAGTGTGGCTGGCCATGCGAGTCGCAAGCTCGATGAGCACATCCGGCCGGCCGAACCGCTGCGTCATTGTGCCGATCACGTTAGTGACGTTTTCGAGCCACAGCGTGGTCCCGCGCAAGCGGGTAGAAACGGAGAAATGTTGCTGCGTCTTCGCGGGCAGTTGATGGGCCTCATCGATGATGTATAGACAGTCCTGCGGTTCCGGCAACACGGCACCACCACCGAGCGCAAGATCCGCCAGCACCAGGTCGTGGTTTGCAACGATCACGTCCGCACCATCGAGACTGTTGCGCGCCCGGAAGAAAGGGCACTGCTTGAAGTAGCCACATTTGTTGTTCGTGCATCCTCGATGATCCGTCGTTACGTTGCGCCAGACCCGGGTTTCGATGGGTTGCGACCAGCTGTCGAGTTCACCATCCCAGCGCCGATCTGAAAAAGCCTGCAGCAGATCATGATAGATAGCGCTGTCATCAGCCGGGGATTCATTCCCAGCGGAGGCGAACTCTTCGAACAGTGGAATGAAGCTTGCGTCCGCATACTTCAGCAGATCGTCGAGCCGTTTGAGACACACGTAACGACCCCGGCCTTTGGCAAGCGTGAAACTGAATTTGAGACCCGATCGTTCTTTCAGGTCGGGTAAATCACGCAGCACGACCTGTTCCTGCAGCGCAACAGTCGCGCTGCTGATAACGACGGTTTTCCCCAGAGCCTTCGCAAGCGGAATTGCCGCCAGTACGTAGGCGGCGGTCTTTCCCGTTCCCGTGCCAGCTTCGATGGCGGCAATGCGTGGCGCCTCCCCGCCGAAAGTTCGCGCGATAGCCGCGATCATTTCGCGCTGGCCGCGTCGAGGGCGAAAATCCCGAGCCTGCAACCACGCCCGATAAGCGTCCTGGATTTCGTCTTTGAGCCCCTGATCGAGCACCGTGTCAGTCATGGAATCAGCTTAGCCATCGCGCCAAAGGGTGGCTATACCGCAGGCGGAAATGATCGTTAGAAAAACCAGCCTCGGCGACTGAGTTTTTTCTCACAACTTGCAAGTTGGATGGTATAACGCCTTGTCCGGTCCGCCACTTTACGCGCGTAACCTTTTACCTGAGGTTTGTTGCGCCAGCTTCCCCGGGAGTAGCCGCCCTGGCCTTCATAGTACGCAAGGTAGAGACGATAGGCGTCGTCTTTGGCCAGGCGCAGGCGACGATGGCTGCGATCGTTGTACCAACCGATGAAATCCAGGGCGTCGCCCAGGTCATCGCGTTCGACAAACCAACCACCGACATCATCCAGATAGTCCTGCCAGGCCTCGTCGGTTGCCTGGGCATAGCCATAAGCGCTCGAGGGCCTGCGCCAGGGGATGACCCAGAGCACCTTACCGCGCGGCGGTTGAGCGTCCGCGATGTAACTCGATTCGCGATGGACGAACGCCATCCCCAGGCCGATCGGCAGCTGCCAACGCGACTGCGCTTTGCGCGCAGCTTTGTACCAGGCCGGTTTCTCGGCAAAAACATCACAGATATTGTCCGGATTGGCCGGTGGCTTGCTCGTACAGGCGGCGCCCAGGCAGGCTGCGAACAACAGCGCCAGGCAACCGCCCCTTTTGAGCCCGCATTTGGAGGTGCATTTGGGGACAGGCAGCAATTCAGATTTGGCGACAGGCAGCCGCCCATCGAGGACCGGCAGCACGCCGCCGCTGCCTGCTGCTTCGCGCGCTGCGTCAGTCGAATGTGACATCGTGTTGCGCAAACAACGCGAGCAGTCCCGCCTCATCCAGCACGGGGATGCCGAGCGATTGGGCCTTGCTGAGCTTGCTGCCCGCATCCGCGCCGGCAACCACCCCGTGGGTCTTTTTCGAGACAGAACCGGCAACCTTTGCGCCGAGCTTCTGCAGCCGGGCCTTCGCCTCATCCCGGGTCAATTGCTCGAGCGTTCCCGTCAGAACCCACGTCTGGCCAGCCAACGGCAGCTCACTGCCACCAGTCTCACGCCGGACGTTCGGCCACGACACGCCAGCCTCCCGCAATCGCTGCACGATACCGAGTGTCTCGGCGTTCGCAAAATAGGCTGCGACACTGGCAGCCACGATCGGCCCCACATCATCAACGGTTTCGAGCGCTTCGGCGTCCGCCGCAACCAGTGAATCCAGATCACCGAAATGATCCGCCAGGCTCTGTGCGGTCGCCTCGCCCACCTCGCGGATTCCCAGCGCATAGATAAATCGCGGCAAAGTCGTCGTTCTGCTGGCCTCGATCGAGCGCAGGAGCTTGGCCGCCGATTTTTCGCCCATGCGCTCAAGCCCAACCAGCGCGGCCTGTTGCAGGCCGAAAAGATCGGCAGGTTCGGCAACGAGCTCGACACTCACCAGCTGGTCGATGAGCTTGTCGCCCAGACCTTCAATATCCAGCGCCAGGCGCGACGCAAAATGTTTCAGACTCTCTTTACGTTGCGCAGGGCAACGCTGAATCCCGCCGGAGCAGCGTGCAACCGCCTCGTCAGCGGCCTGCACGATCGGGCTGTTGCAAACCGGGCAGGTTTGCGGTAGAGAAATGACTTTTGCGTTTTTCTTCCTGCGCGAGCGGATCACCGAAACCACCTGTGGAATGACGTCGCCCGCCCGCCGCACCAGCACCGTGTCGCCGATGTGGATATCAAGGCGGGCAACTTCATCCATGTTGTGCAGTGTCGCGTTGCTCACCGTCACGCCGCCGACAACAACCGGCTCCAGTCTGGCGACGGGCGTGACCGCGCCGGTACGGCCGATCTGAAATTCCACATCCAGCAGTTGTGTCGTCGCCTCTTCTGCCGCGTATTTGTAGGCAATTGCCCAACGTGGCTTGCGCGTGACCGCACCAAGACGGCGTTGCTGATCCAGCGAGTCCACCTTGATGACCGCGCCATCGATGTCGTAGCCGAGCGCATCGCGGCGCGCGGCCAGATCATCAACGTAGCGCCGTACGCCATCGACATCGGCAAATCGACCACTCTCCGGATTGACCCGAAAACCCCACACGACGAGCTTTTCGAGAACTTCACTCTGTGTCAGCGGCTGCCAGTCGCCCTCCACCCAACCGATACTATAGGCAAACATCGTCAGCGGTCGCTGAGCAGTCAACTTCGGATCGAGTTGCCGCAGACTTCCTGCTGCACCGTTGCGCGGGTTGACCAGGGTTTTTTCATCGTTCGCGCGTGCTTGTTCGTTGAACCGCTCGAAATCCGCCAGAGGCATGTAAATTTCACCTCGAACCTCCATCCTCGAAGGCGCGGGGTGCCCATGTATCGTGGCCAGTTTGAGCGGCACCGAACCGATCGTGCGCACATTGGCCGTAATGTCTTCGCCGGTTTGACCATCACCACGCGTCGCCGCCAATGTGAGTACCCCGTCGACATACACCAGTGCAACGGCTACCCCGTCAATTTTGGGTTCACAGAACAATTCGATAGTGAACTCTTCGCCCAACCTGGTGCGGCAGCGCTGCAGCCAGTCGGACAACTCTTCGACCGTTGTACATTTGTCGAGCGAGAGCATCGGCCGCGCGTGGGTAACGCTTGTGAATTCACTTAACGGGGTGTCACCCACCCGCTGACTGGGAGAGTCTTGTGTTATCCAGTCGGGATGTTCGGCTTCCAGGCCAGAGAGCTCATCAAACAGCGCATCGTATTGTGCATCCGCAATCTCCGGATCGTCCAGAACATGGTACCGATGATTGTGATGGTGAATCAGCGCACGGAGTTCTTCCAACCGTGCTTTCGAGTTCATGCCCTTTTAGACATTCGACGCCTGGAAAAGTCCACTATCCGCTGCCGGTAGTGTTCAACAGTTTGCGGCGTCATCACGTTGCGCTGTTCATCCTTGAGTTCGCCGCCAAGACGGGTAGTAACCTCGCGAGAGACGGCTAACATATTTTCGAACACCTGTGCCGGATGTTCCGGGCCGGGCAGCTGCATGAACAAACACAGACCCGGTGACCGCAGGGATTCCATCTCCGCCATGTCGAAGGTGCCCGGTTCAACGAGATTAGCAATGCTGTAGTGCACGGCCTTTGTCAGCGGTTCAACGCGGTGAAAAATATTCATCTCACCAAATTTGAGCCCCTTGGCTTTTAAAACCGTAAACAGTTCATCTCCCGTGTAGGGCTTGCCGGGTTGTGCGAGCACGTTCATGACGATGAGTTCTTCCACGGCAGGTGGTGCTGCAGATTCAGATTTTTCCGGTGCACGTTCGGCTTTTCTGCGCTGCGCAAGCCGTCTTGGCTTTCTTATGCGTTCTGCGCTGGCCGACTCCTCAGCAGGCAACGCAACTTCAGCAACTCTGGCTCGAACGGTCCCTACCCGGCGAGTCTTCTGCCCACGCAGATCACGTGGCGGCTTTAGCGGCGTGTCTGGTGCGCTCGGCGCCGCAGCGCCGACAGTGGTTTCACTGCTGACAGTCGCCGTAGCGCTCGCGGTTGCAGGGGCCTGAGCCGATCCGGACACGATGGGGTCCTGCCTGCCGGCGGCGGTCTGTGTCACGCCCGGCACGGGGTTGGTGACCACGGCGGTCGCAGGCTCGGGCGCGGTCAGTTCGAAACTTACCTGAGTCGGGTCCCGCGGCGGTGGGCTGGCCGGGCGCGAGCCACCATTGGGAAGCTCCCCGCGCAACCGCTCCATATCGTCTATGTCAGCGGGAAAGAGGTCCGGTTTGATGTCGATCCGCAGATCTTCCCGACGCGCCTGCCAGGCAATCCAGAATCCGTGGGCAATGACGGTTGCAATGAGCAGACCCCCACCAATCAGGATGTAGTCTTTAATATCCACTTCCGGCTCCTCGGTCACTTACGCGACCCGACACTAACTTCCGATCAGCCGCCGATTCGATGATCGACGCAATAATTGATCTGTATCCGGCGGCCCCGCAGCCATCCACTAACACTACCTCTGCGAATCGGTTAATCGACCTCTGTAGAGATCAGACTGCCATTGCAGCGGCTTCTTCCACGTCCACGGACACCAGGCGCGATACGCCAGGCTCATTCATCGTCACACCCATCAAGTGATCGGCCATTTCCATGGTCAACTTGTTATGGGTGATGATGACAAACTGCACGTCCTTGGACATTTCCCGAATCAACTCTGTAAAGCGCATGACGTTAATGTCATCAAGCGGTGCATCGACCTCATCGAGCAGGCAAACCGGACTCGGATTGAGATGGAAAATGGCGAATATCAACGCCACCGCTGTCATAGCCTTTTCGCCACCAGAGAGCAGTTGCACACTGGTGTTGCGCTTTCCCGGGGGTCTCGCCATCAGCGAGACGCCCGTATCAAGCAGATCCTCCCCTGTCAGTTCCAGATAGGCGTGTCCTCCGCCGAAAACTTTCGGAAACAGTTCGCCGAGCCGCGCGTTTACGGCGTCGAATGTTTCCTTGAATCGTTGCCGGGTTTCCCGGTCGATTTTCCGAATCGCAGCGACGAGAGTTTCCAATGCTTGATCTAAATCCTCGTTCTGCTGATCCAGGTACAACTTGCGTTGCGATTGTGATTCGAATTCATCAATCGCCGCCAGGTTGATCGGCCCCAACCGCTGGATCCGCCGATCCATGCGTTCGAGCTCCTGTTCCCAGGATTGAGTCGTTGCCTCTTCGGGCAGCGTTTCCCGGGCTTCTTCCAGTGAGATACCGGTCGACTTCAGTTGTTCGGTGATATTTTCAGCCTGCACGCTCAGTCCCTGACGCTCCACCCGGGCGGTTTCAAGCTCGCCGCGCAGATCGTTCAGCTCGGCCTCGGTATCCGCTCGTTGCCCTTCGAGTTCGCGAATGCGCTGATCGATCGATTCGAGTGTATTGCGTACCTCACCGAGTTGGGATTCCACCGTCAGCCGCTCGGCGAGCTTCACCTCCAGTTCATTGCTCAGTTCAGGCAACGGCGTTGCGCTGTTTGCGATGCCCTGTTTGAGCACATCGAGCTGCTCATTGAGTTCACTGTGCTGCCGCAGCAGACGATCGCGCGCCGTTTCGCTCGCGGCAAGCTTAGAGCGCAGCCCCTGCGACTGAGCATTGAGCGAGTGAAAGTGGTCTCTGCTCGCGCGTGCAGACACGCGCGCCAGTTCGAGTTCCTGCTCGGTGTCCTGGCGCTGAGCGGCCAGCGTTGCGCGTGTCTCTGCCTGACCAACCTGTGCATCCAGCGCACCAGCAAGCGTCTGGCGGGCCGTCTTGAGTCGCTCGGTTTCTTCGCGAATCTGCTGATCGATCTCCGTCCTCTCGCCAGTCAGGCGAAGCCACCGCGCATCGGCTTCTTCAAGCTGCACGCGACGCACACCGTGATCGGTTTTCAAATCGCCGAGCGACTGATTGAGCCGATTGATCTGCAGCTGCAGCGTTTCACGCTCTCCTTCCAACTGCTCTATCCTCGCGCGGCCAGCGCCAACACGGCCCTGCAGATCGGCAAGCGTTGATTCCGCTTCCTCCACCCGCAGGTTCAGCGTTTCGAGTTCCTGTGCACGTTGGATAATGCCCTTACCGCTTTCTTCGGTTGGCTCGGCAAGCCGCTTGATCCAGTCCGGTCCCAGCCAGACTCCCTGACGGGTGACGATACTTTCGCCGGGTTTGAGATCGGCGCGATTGGCCAATGCAACCTCGACGGACTCGGCGGCATAAATTCCCTGCAGTACAGATCCCAACTTCAGATCCTGACTGCGGACGAGAGACGCCAGGCTCGGCAGCGCACCGGCCATTTTCTGGGTGTCGACCGACGCTTCAAACAGCGTGACGCCACCACCGCTGAACGTGGCGAACGTAGCTTGATACAACTCCAGATCATCGACCCGAATCGCCTGCAGATGGTCGCCCAGAGCCGTTTCCACCACCTGTTCCCAACCAGCCACCACCGACAACGCCTCGCCAAGCCGCTGTGCGGCGCTCAGCCCCTGCGCTTCGATCCACTCATGGGATTCGCGCGCTTCACGCCCGAGCGCCGCGCGTTGCAAGGCCTGCAGGCTGGCAAGGTCGTGCCGCAACGTCTGCACGTCACCGCGCGCATCCTCGAGAACCTTATCGCGCATGAGCACATCTTCGCGGGCGGCGGCTAAATCTCTGAAACAGACGTCGATTTCGGTGTCCAGTGCATGGCGACGTTGTTCACTCTCGGCGATTTCCGCTGCCAGGGAGTTCACGTCCTGGGTGCCGGTGGGCGGCGCGATCGCCGCATCACTGGTGAGGCGTTCATGACGGCCGCGCAAACGTTGCAGCAACTGTTCGAGGTGTTCGATTCGTGATGCCTGAACCTCTACATGGCGCTCGTTTTCCGCCGCCGCCCGGTTGAACGTCTCCCATGCGTTCTGCCATTCCCGGTATCGCTCCTCGAGCTCATCGAGCGATGTGTGAGCCTGCTGGTCTGCCTCCTCGGCTTCCCGGACCGCCGGACCCAGAGCTGCGAACTGTGATTTGATCTCGGCGATCTGACCCTGATCCATGGCCAGTTGACGCGAGGTCTCGCCGGTGCGCTGTTGCACCGTCTCGAGGTCGAGTTCGAGCTGCTTCACTCTTTCGCGATTGAATTGTATGGCTTCTTCTATCCGGGCAATGTCCGCGCCCAGCTGATAGTAGCGACCCTGCACCTCGTTGAAGGACTCGGTGTTGTTTGCGTGCTGCTGTCGGTTGGATTCTATTTCCGTGTCCAAACCCTGCTGAATGGCAGCACTGCGCTCGTAGGCGACTTCGAGTTGTTGAATATTCGCCTGGCGCCCGGCAAGCTCGAGCTCGATCGCGCTAAATCTAAGCGTGTAAAGACCAGCGGTGAGGCTGCGTTCCTGGTCCTTGAGGCGGCGATAGCGACTGGCGGCTTTGGCTTGACGATCAAGATGCTTGATCTGCTTTCCGAGCTCTTCGCGAATGTCGTTGAGCCGGGCAAGATTTTCCCGGGTGTGTTTGATGCGATTTTCGGTTTCCCGCCGGCGCTCCTTGTACTTGGAGATGCCTGCGGCTTCTTCCAGATAGGCTCGCAGATCTTCGGGCTTGGCGTCCACCAGCTGACTGATCATGCCTTGCTCGATAATGGAATAACTGCGTGGACCAAATCCGGTCCCCAGGAAGATGTCCGTAATGTCACGGCGGCGGCATTTGCTGCCGTTGAGGAAATAACTCGACTGGGAGTCCCGCGTGACCTGGCGCCGCACGGAAATTTCTCCGTAGGCAGCATATTCCCCGCCGATGCGGCCATCGTGGTTTTCGAAAATGAGTTCTATGCTGGCAACAGCGGTCGGCTGGCGCGTGCTGGAGCCGTTGAAGATAACGTCCGTGAGGTTTTCACCACGTAGCTGTTTGGCTGAGCTTTCACCCATCACCCAACGCACGCCGTCGATGATATTCGACTTGCCACATCCGTTCGGCCCTACTACGGCGCAACGATTTCCGGGGAGGGTGACCGTTGTCGGATCGGCAAATGACTTGAAACCTGCGAGCTTGATCTGCTTAAGCCGCATTGAGCGAGTGGATCACCCTGAGCTGAGAAGGCGCTAGTCTAAAGCAAATAGTTCACAAGCGTAACACCCCGACACGCCTAAAAATGCAACTATCAGGCGATCGATCTCAGGCGGTCAATCTGCTATCGGCACGATCGCTTGCAGACAACCGACCGCCAACAGAACAACCAAGTGCGAGTTTTTTCTCACGGCCGTTGTAGGCATGCACCAACTCCCGCACTCGCCGCTCCTCGTTATTTTCCAGCGCCTCCAACATGGCCTGGTGGTAGCGCAGCGTGTCGCGGGATTCATAGTCCGCGTGGCGTGCCGCAAGATGGGCAAGGCGCAAGCCTGCCGGAATGAGACCGTTGAGCACCGAGCCGAGATAGAAATCGTTCAGAAACGGCAATCCGGCATTGAAAAAGGCCTGCCGCGCGTCGAGCATCGCAACCAGATTCCGCCCGGTGACGGCCTGGCCCATGGCTTCGAGCGGCTCGCAGAAGCCACTGGTATCGAGTTCCTTGATCGCGGCGAGCTTGACGAAGTAGAGGACCTGGACTTCGGCGAACAGCTCGCAAAAATTGGCAATTTCCTTGACTTCCATGCGGCTTACCACCGCACCCCGGCGGGGGATGATCTCAATGAGGTGGCGCCTTTCCAGGATCAGGAGGGCTTCCCGCACGGAGCCGCGCGAGACACTGAGATCGCCAGCTACCTTGAGTTCCTGTATCCGCGAACCCGGCTGGAGACGGCCAAAAATGATCTCTCTACCCAGATGATCGGCGATCTGTTCGGTCAGACTTACTGCCGGTTCGAATTCCATAGTTATGCCCCAACCACCCCGGCAACGAACGACCCGGGCACGTTGCACCCATGCCCGGGACAATTACACGTTCGACAACGTTGTGGAGAAATGGTTTCAGGCTGAGCGCCAGCACGCCACGCCTCGCGCACACGGGTGTTTGCCACACTTGCTCGAGATCGACTCGGCTGCTCAGCCTTCGACCGCAGACGCTGAACCAGCCGTCGCGGGCGTTTTCGAACCGGCCGCTGGTAGCGCCGGGTGGCCGCTGGGGAGCGTCGCTCGACCGAGCGAGGCAGCCGGCTCGCCGGAGGGAGCAGCCAGCAACACTTCGAACTGCAGCGGTTGCGAGAGACTGGCAAGTTCAATCGGCTGCGAACGCCATTCCCAATCGCCAGGCTGCGCCATCGGTGTACCGTTGAGACTCAGTCGAACGACCACTTCCACCTCGCCCGCCTGAGACAGCGATAGCGCCGGGTTCATGCTTACCGCGTCATCGAGCCGGATGGCTTGCGGAAAATCCACGGCCGGCCGCCGGACGACTGCGAAGGGCATACCACCACCCATTGGACGGGCGATGACAAACAACGTAGCACCATGAGGCACATCGCCATTCACCGCAATCGCCACATCCAGGCTTGGCGTCAAATCGCCCAACTGCGTCCGCGCTTCCTGCAACCCGGCTCGCAGTGCCGCGCGTTGTGACGGGTCAATGGCGCGCGAGAGCGCTCGATTCAGATGACCCACCGACGTGCGGAAATCGCCCGACTGAAAGGCATCGATCGCGTACATCTCCAGGACCAGAGGATGGTTCGGATCGCGTTGCAGAATGCGCTCGGCGATGCTCCGAGTGGCGCTGTCCACCTGGCCGCTTGCGGCCAGATAACGCGCCTGCAACCAGTAAACGTCGATATTTGGATCGGCCCCGAACTGGGCATGTGCCATGGCGAATGCTTCCGTCGCACGTTGATACTCGCCAAGCTGCAACTCACTGTGACCCAGTAGATACCAGCTTTGCGAGTCGGCGGGTTTGGCCGCGACCCGTTCGCGCAGTTTTTCCTGCCAGGCCAGCAACGCCGCTTTATCCGCCTCGGGATCGAGTCGCAACAGGGCTTCGGCGCCAAGCAGAGTGTCGGCCGCCGGATCACCGAGCCTGTCGTAGACAAACAGCACACCGGCGATCACCACCAGCACCGTCGCGACGACGAGCCCGCTGCCGATCCTCGCGTCTGTCGCATCCACCGCCGTGGGATCTGCTGCGTAATCCACCAACAGCGACGCGCCGAGTTCGGCCTCCACCTGGTCGCGGTCTTCGGCTGCGATCGTGCCACCGTGGAGCTCATTGGCAATCTCTGCGAGGCGATCACGGTACAACGCTTTGACCGTTGCTTCGCGCGAGGCCCGGGTGAGGCGACGTGCGCTGCGCAACAACGGCCAGGCGATGAAGAAAGCGGCAAGGCACAGCAGTGCAGCGGCGTATACCCAGAACATCTAGCGATCTTGCTCCAATTGGGCAGCCACCTCGGCGCTACCGGCGCCGCTGTCTGCGGCGTTCACGCCGACGTTAGTAACAGCGTTCACCGCTTCGGTACTTTGCGTGCCAACGATGGCGGCGATGCGCCGTTGTTCAGACGCATCGAGCTGCAACGTGTCTTTCCGCCGCACTGTGCGCGCCAGCACGACAGCGCCAAGCACCACAAAGCCCAGTGGCGCCAGCCAGAGAATCCAGGTGCCCGGCTTGAACGGCGGCGAGTAAAGCACGAAATCACCGTAGCGCTCCTGCAAGAAGTCGCGTACCTGATCGTCGCTGAAGCCCTCTTCCACCACCAGACGATGCACCGTTCGCCGCAGATCGCGTGCGATGGGTGCATCCGAACCTGCAAGGTTGGTATTCAGACATTTCGGACAGCGGAACTCATCGATGAGACCGCGGTAGCGGGCTTCGGTTTGTGAGTCCGGAAACTGATAAATGTCTACCTGCGCGGCTGCCCGGGCGGACGTGCCGAGACTCGACAACGCTACGGCAACCGCACAGTTCAACAGCAACCTCGCGATCATCGCAGATCCGCGCTCACCGAGCCGACTTCCAGTGTCTCGAGATGCGGCAGCAGCTCATCGCGCCAGATTCTGGGATTGATGTCGCCAACTCGCTTATAGACGATCCGGCCCTGCGCATCGAGCAGGAAACTCTCGGGCGCGCCATAGACCCCAAGTTCCACCCCGAGCCCACCGTCGAGGTCCTGCAGCACAAAATCGTACGGGTTCCCGTAGTCGGCGAGCCAGCGAAGGGCCTTGGCGCGCTGATCCTTGTAATTGATACCAACGATGCGCAGATCCGTCTGCCGACGGATGCGCATGAGTTCTTCATGTTCCGCCTTACAGGTCGGACACCAGGTTGCCCAGACGTTCACCAGTACCGGTGTGCCCAACAGCACTTGCCGATCGACCACGCGAGCAGGCTCTGCGAGCAGAGGTGCGGAAAACTCGGGAAAAGGTTTGCCCAGCAGAGCCGACGGCAGCTGGTGTGGATCATTCAATTCGAAACCGGCGTAGCCGAAGGCAATGATCGTGAGGAAGATCCCCAGCGGCAGGTAAAGCCTTGCGCGCTTCACGTCATGCCGCCGCGAGGTTCTGCGCAATCATGCGCTTGCGCAGTCGCCGGTAACGCGCGTCCGCAATCGCAAGCCCGCCACCGAGCGCCATCATGAGCCCGCCCAGCCAGATCCAGCGGACAAACGGTTTGATCTGGAGGCGAACGGCCCAATCGCCTCCGCCAAGCGATTCACCGAGCGAGATATACACATCGCGCAATAGTCCCGCGTCGATTGCCGCTTCGGTCATCACGTTGCTGCTTGCAAGATATGACCGCTTCTCGGGCTGCATGGCAAAGCGGGTGGTGCCGTCCCGGACACTGAAGGTGCCACGTTGCGCCGTGTAGTTCGGCCCCTGAATCTGCGTTGTGCCGATGAACTCGAATTCCATCTCGCCTAGCACGAAGGTATCTCCAGGACCCATCCGCAGATCTTTTTCCACCGACAGCTGGCTGGTCAGGGCAATCCCCAATAGCGCCGCTGCGAACCCCATGTGTGCCAGAGACATGCCCAGATAGGCAAGCGGAATCCGCGTGACACCCTTGCGCAGCCGGCCGCTGAGATCAAGCAGATGACTGCCCACTATCCAGAACGCAAGCAACAGCGTCAGCGCGATCTGCCAACGCACAACGCCACTGGCCAGTAACGGTACTGCGACTCCAAGAACCACGCTCGCGGCAAGCACCCAGCGCAATTGGCGATAGGCCCGGGCAGCGGATGTCCGCTTCCAGTTGAGAGCGGGAACTATGCCGAGTGCCGCGGCCACTACGAGCATCAGTGGTACGAATCCGGCATTGAAATACGGCGGCCCGACTGAAATCTTGTCGCCACCGGTCACGGCTTCATAGGCAAGCGGATACAGCGTACCAAGCAACACGAGCGCCATCGCAATAATCAGCAGAATGTTGTTCAGGAGCAAAAAGGCTTCACGACTAAAGAACTGATAGCTGATCGACGAGCGAATGACCGACGCCCGCGCTGCATACAACAACAGAGATCCGCCGACGACGATGAAGAGAAAAACCAGGATGAAAATGCCGCGGGTTGGATCAACGGCGAAAGCATGCACGGATGTCAGCACACCGGAGCGCACGATGAACGCACCCAGCAAACTGAGCGAAAACGTCGTTATCGCCAGTAGCAGCGTCCAACTTTTGAAGGCACCTCTTTTTTCCGTGACGGCAAGGCTGTGCAGAAGTGCAGTGCCCGCAAGCCATGGCATGAAGCTGGCGTTCTCAACCGGGTCCCAGAACCACCAGCCGCCCCAGCCAAGTTCGTAGTAGGCCCACCAGCTGCCAAGCGTAATGCCGAGCGTGAGAAACGCCCAGGCAATGTTCGTCCAGGGCCGCGACCAGCGCGCCCACGCCGTATCCAGCCTGCCCGACAACAACGCCGCGATGGCGAAGGAAAACGCAACGGAAAAGCCGACATAGCCGGTATAGAGCATCGGTGGATGCACGACGAGTCCGAAGTCCTGTAATAGAGGATTGAGATCCGCACCTTCCGCCGGTGTCATCGGGATCAGGCGATCGAAGGGGTTGCTGGTCCAGAGCATGAAGCTGAGAAAACCAAAGCTGAGCAATCCCATGACGCCGAGTACGCGGGCCAGGAACGTGTCGGGCAGATCCCGCCCTTTCACGGCAACCGCCAGCGTCCAACTGCTCATGATGAGCGTCCACAACAGAAAGGATCCTTCGTGCGCGCCCCACACGGCGCTGAACTTGTAGTACCACGGCAACAGTGAATTCGAGTTCGCCGCAACATAGGCGACGGAAAAGTCGTCATTGACGAACGCGTAGGTCAACGTGGCGTAAGCAAGTGCTATGAAAACAAACTGCGCCGCAACGAAACTTGGTGTGGCCGCCATAAATCGCTGGTGGCCGGTCGCGCCACCGGCGAGGCCTGAGAGCGTGAGAAGTACGGAGAAACCAAGCGCGATAACGAGCGCCAGGTGGCCAAGTTCAACGATCATAATTTAAGGGATTCCGTGCGGTTCGGCTGTCCGGCGACATATCCGCAAGTTCCGGCGGCATGTAGTTTTCATCGTGTTTTGCAAGTACCTGGTTGGCCTGAAAAACACCATCGGACCCCAGTTGACCCTGCACCAGAATGCCCTGCCCTTCACGAAACAGATCCGGCAGGATGCCGCTGTAGTAAACGGTGAACTCTGATCCCTGATAGTCGCTGAGGACAAACGAGACATCCAGGCCGTCCGCGCGTCGCGCGACACTCCCATCGAGCACCATACCGCCTGCACGAATCTGTGTGCCAACAGGTGCGCCACCACCCACGACCCGATCGGGGGGATAAAACACATTAATGTTTTCATTGAGCGCCACGAGAACGAACGCGATGGAAATGCCTGCACCTGCAAACAGAAACACGATGATGATGAGTCGATTCCGCCGTTTAGGTCTCACTTCCCCGCCTACTGAGTCTCGGTTGACTCTCTTGTTAAATGGTTCGCCGATCTATCGGAACAGCGAACCATTCGCCGACCAATATCCGGCGCATGCGGCCGCTACGTTGCGCTCCATAATTCGTCTGTCAGGAATTCGCCTCCGTAGCCGCAGCTTGCGCCGTTTCCTTGCGCCGCACCACCGCCAGCGCCTCGCGCAGAAAGCGTTTGCGCGCCAGGCGCAGACTCAGCACGTTGGCCAGAACCACGACGATTGTCGCTGCGTATGCCAACCAGACATACAGTCCATGGCCGCCCATGGCGAGAAATTCGGCGAACGAATCAAAGCTCACGTGCGGCCACTCAGGACGACGTCGCGTACCCACTGTGTCGATCGTTCGCGCTTGAGTATCTCCAGACGCAGGCGGCCGAGCAGATTGGCGCCAAACAGACAATACACGCCCAGCACATTCACCAATAGGGGCATCCACATCACCATCGGCATGCTGGGTGCCTCGGTCAGCGTGAAGCTTGCCGGTTGGTGCAGCGTCAACCACCAGTCGACCGAATACTTGATTATCGGTATGTTAATCGTTCCCACCAGCGCAAGCACGGCGCAGGCACGCCCGGCCGTTGCCTGCCGCGGGATCGCCTGACGCAAGGCGTACACGCCAAAGTAGAGAAACAGCAGCACGAGCATCGAGGTCGTTCTCGCGTCCCAGACCCACCAGGCGCCCCAGGTAGGCCTGCCCCAGACCGCTCCGGTGAACAGAGAAAGTGCGGTCATCGACATACCAAACGGCACGATCGCGCTCAGCACCATGTCGGCCAGCTTCATCCGCCAGACCAGCAGCATGAACCCGGCGACACCCATGACGATGTACGCCGACTGGGCCACAAGGGAAGTCGGCACATGAATATACATGATGCGAAAGCTGTTGCCCTGCTGGTAATCGGCGGGCGCGAAGGCCAGGCCCCACAACGTTCCGCTGAGCAGCAGCAGCAGTGCCAGCCCGCCAAATATCCACGGCCAGCGCCGGCTCATCTCAAAAAACCAGCGCGGCGAACCCAGCCGATGCCACAACTCTTTTATACCCATAGCCTATGACTGCTCCAGTGCAACCTTCAGTGCGGCCTGGACCGCAAATGGGGTGACTGTCAAAGACACCATACTTATCACGAGAAGCCAGTATATCTGCCCTGCAGTATCCATTCCCCCCATCTGTTGCAGAACCGCACCGGCACCGAATATCAGAACAGGCACATATAAAGGCAGCACCAGCAGCGCCAGCAGCACCCCACCACGCCGTAAGCCCACGGTCAGCGCGGCACCTACCGAGCCGATCAGGCTCAGTGCCGGCGTCCCAACCAGTAACGTCGTCACCAGAACGGGTAGCGCGCTGCCCGGCAGGAAGAGGATCAACGCCGCTACGGGGGCAAGAATCGTCATCGCCAGCCCGCTGAACAACCAGTGCGCCGTTATCTTGGCCAGAATGGGCAGAAATCCCGGTTGCGCCAGGAGCACAACCTGCTCCAGCGTGCCGTCTTCGTAGTCCCGGCGAAAGAGCCCTTCCAGCGACAACAGATTGGCCAGCAACACCAGAACCCAGATGATGGCCGGCGCATAGTCCCGCAGGGCGTCAACGCCGCCGCCGGTCGCTAAGGCAAACAGCGTGATGCCCAAAAAGAGAAAGACCAGCGGATTCGCCACTTCTTCGAGACTTTCGAACATCACGATGAATTCACGGCGCAATTGGCCGTAGAAAAGCTTCATGATCCCCCCAGACGAAGTGCCACGGTGTCGGCAACTTCCAGGGCTTGATGGGTGGCACAGACGACCGCGCCCCCTTGCGCGCAATGCGCCACAAGCAGCTCGCGCACCAGTGTTCGGCCATTGTCATCCAGGGCGGTAAAAGGCTCATCGAGCAACCACAACGGTGCCTGACACACGAGCAATCGAGCGAGCGAGACGCGCCGATGCTGTCCCGCCGAAAGATTCTGACAACGCACCTCTTCATAACCGCCCAAACCAACCCGCGCGAGCGCGTCTAACGCAGATTCGTCACTGTCGGTGAGTGCCTGGTACCAGCGGAGATTTTCAACCGGAGTCAGCAGTGCGCTGACGCCGGGTTTGTGGCCGAGAAAAAGCAGGCTTGACGCGACGATCGAGCCTTCATAGTCCGGGAACAATCCGGTGATACAACGCAGCAGCGTCGATTTACCACTGCCGTTGGGGCCCGTCAGCTCGACGCACTCGCCAGCATGCACCTGCAACGAGAGATGCACAAATAGCTCGCGCCCTTCTCTTTCACAGGTTACGTCCGTGATGTCGAGCAGCGGGCTATTCATTCTCCACAAGTTCGGCTACAGACAATCCAGTTGCACACTCAGCGTTACAGCTCATCTGCCGAGCACCCGGTAGCAGGGTCGATACTCGGCTGCCGCCAGCTTCATGCGGCCCTGCTTGACGAATTTCGTCAACAAGCCGTCCAACGCGTCAGTGAGAGAAGCATCCGCCCGCAGTTCGAAAGGGCCTTTGTCACGAATCAGCCTGATGCCATCGGCTTTCACGTTGCCGGTGACGATCGCGCTGAAGGCGCAGCGTAGATTTGCCGCAAGTTCGTGGGTCGGAAGATCGCGGCTCAATTGCAATGCGGCAACACTTTCGTGGGTCACCACAAACGGCTGCTGCTGAGCCTGCGGAACGTTGAGCAGCCAGTTGAAATAGTATGCATCGCCATCACGGCGACGTTGTCTGCGCACTTGACGTACGGCAGCGCCAATCACACCGCCTACTTCAGCGGCGTCACCGGTGATGATCTTGTAGCGATGGACAATATCCTCACCGAGCGTCAACCGTAAGAAACCGTCGAGGTCGCGAAAATAATCAGCACTGCGCTTCGGGCCGGTAAACACTACAGGCATTTCAAGCCCGTCGTTCGCCGGATCCAGTAGCAGACCCATCAGATACAAAATCTCCTCGGTCGTTCCCACGCCACCGGGAAACACCAGTATGACGTGGCCGAGGCGGACGAAGGCTTCCAGCCGTTTTTCGATGTCCGGCAGCACCACCAGATGGCTGACCATGGGGTTGGGCGGCTCCGCCGCGATAATCCCCGGCTCACTCAGACCAATGTAGCGCGCTTTGCGCAGGCGCTGTTTAGCGTGGCCCACCGCGGCCCCCTTCATGGGCCCTTTCATCGCCCCGGGACCGCAACCCGTACAGATGTCGAGACTACGCAATCCCAGGTGGTAGCCAACCTCTTTGGTGTACTCGTATTCGAGCCGGGAGATTGAGTGGCCGCCCCAGCAGACAACCGTGCGCGGCGAAATATCGGGATTCAATACCCGTGCGTGCTTGAGAATATTGAAGATTGCGTCGGTCGTTCGTGCGGACGTATTTGAATCGGCTCGCGTACCGGGCGGTCTGTCGGCACTATCAACAAGCGCGCTGTCGGTATGGACGATGTCTCTGAGTACCGCGAACAGATGCTGGCGAACACCTTCGATCATGCGACCGTCGACAAATGCGGCCGCGGGCGCATTCTTGATGATGAGCTTCAGACCACGCGTGCGTTTGACTATCTCTATGGAGAAATCGGCGTACGCCTCGAAAATCTCCGCCGCATCGTCAGAACTGCTGCCGGTGTTGAGAACCGCAAGTGCGCAACTTCTGAACAGATCCAGCAGGCGGGTCTGCGTGGACGAAGTTGTCAGCGCCTCGACTTCCCTGCGCGACAAAAGCTCGAGCGTGCCACGCGGGCCGACTTGCGCGTCCATTTTTTCGAGGTTTTTCACCGCCAATGTCGTGCGGTCCTTCAGAAGCTCTTCGTGACACCGACGTACAATTGCCGCGGCATCGCCGGAAAATACCGGTAGTTGGCCGGGTTGAATAACGTGAAGTCTGCCCGATCTGCATACTCCTCGTCGAGCAGGTTGATCACTCGCGCAAACACGGTCGTCGAGTCGTTGATCGCATAGCGTCCGCGCCAGGTGACTACCGTATGACCATCGTACTCCGCGGTGTTCGCTGCATCGATGTAGTGTTTGCCGTTATAGTTCACTTCGAATTCGCTGTAGTACCGATCGTTGAAGACAAACTGCCAACGGGCGTTGGCCAGCCAGCGCGGCGCTGTATCCACCAGATTCCCGTCGACGATTTCCTCACGACCACTTGCGCTGCGGCTGAAATCGTATCGGTGTTCGGCATACGTGCCTGCCAGGCTCAGCGTATGCCGGTCCCAGGTGCGGCTTACCGAAAATTCGACACCGAAGGCGTTGGTCTTGCCGTCACTCACGTTGAGGCCGCCAGCATCACGAAATATGAAATCTTCGGTTTTTTCCGCGAATGCCGCAATTGTCCAACCCTCGCCGCGAACGCCGAATTCCGCGGAGACGAGCTCTTCACTGTTCAGATCAGTCACGTCCTGATCACGCTGCAACCGATAAAGCTCGGTGGCCTGGGGCGGGCGGAAGCCGGTTGCCACCAGCGCGTAAGCCGTGCCAAACGAAAAATCCTTTTCCAGGCCCAGACGACCCGCAACGTTCGAGAAGTCGTCTTTACTGTCGGGCGTTCGGTTGTACAGACAGCCACCGAAGCCACAGGTGCTGCCATCGTCCCGCGTATTGCCGTCGAGAGCCTTGTTATCGTAATCGTATTCCAGGTATTCAACGCGCAGACTGCTCACAAGTCTCACGGAATCCGTTATTTCCCACGTCAGATTTACATAGGCTGCGGCCATGATGCTGTCGACATCGTAGTTGTAGTGCGTACCCTGATTGCGCACGGCGTTGTTGAAAGCCGACGATGTGGTCAACTCCTCATCCTGAAATTCTTTCAGGCTGCCTGCCATATATTCCAGCTGCGAGCCGATCTCCACTGTCACCACATCGCTCGCCAACCACTCGTAGGACCCCAACACGCCAACGCTGGTCTGGTCATTGTTTTCGGTGGGCTCACCCGGCAGAAAATGCTGCAGAAACTCCATGGCCGAACGTCGAAAATACGGCGTGATCTGCCACTGACCCCGCGTCCAGTGACTGGCAGCGCGAAAGGACCAGGCGTCCCGGTAGGCTTGCGGCGACGGATTGGATTTTCTGAGGACATCATCTTCATAGGCGTCTTTACCGAAGACAAACGCGCCGGTTTCCTGATTCAGCAGCGTCGCAGTCATCGTGCTGCGAACATCCCAGTCGGCAACCCCCGTTAGATGGATGAGCGACACCTTTTGCTGACCATAGCCCGTCTCGTCACGGTAACCGTTGGTCGAGGTGCTGTTGACCGACAAACCCCACTGTTGGCCACCTGCACTGCCACCACGCAGTTGTCCGGCGACCCGGTAGTAATCGTAGGGACCGCCTTCGATGCTGATCCGATTTTCTGTCGGTAACGCCGAAATCACGTTCACGGCGCCATGCAGCGCATTGCCACCGAGAACCGCACTGGCCGGGCCACGCCAGACCTCGACCGCACCGACCTGTTCGGAGTTGATCTCGAACAAATTGTTGACGTTACAGAACCCTGCCGGTCGAATCGGTACGCCATCTTCTAAGAATATGAATTCGCCGCAGGCACCAGCGCCGGTATAGACCGGCGAACGGATGGCCGTCAGATGCTCCTGACCGGAGCCGCGACTGATCCACACTCCCGGAATTCGCGCGAGTGTTTCATGAATGTGAGTAGCGCCAATGCGGCTGACCTCTTCCGCCGTGAGCATATCCCGGCTACCCAGTTCACCGAGTCTCGCCAGAAGGGAAGTATCGGCGCGCACGACGATCTCCTCGACGACGGCGCCAGCCCCGGCTGCCGCGAAGGCTGCGCTGCCGGTCATAATCAGGCCTGCACCGACCGTCAGGGCGCGCCACAGGTAATCTGGGAGAAAACTAGTGCTTGTCATATTTTTTCAACGTCTCGCAACGCTCCAACACTCGAATAGGTAGACACACAATAAGGAACCGCGAACGTCAGCAACATTTTGCAAAAAAGCACCAGCGACAATTGCCCGGCAAGCAGCGCATCACCGTGATTAATCGCGATCAGAATCAGGCCGACGAAAACTGCGGTTTTGCCTGCACGTAGAACCACATCCCGCCGGCGAGCGAGGGCGTAGAACATCGTGTATTCCTTGAAAAGGCCCGGACCATAAACAATCCCCCGGGTGGCCGCAAGCAACCCGGAGTCGCCGGGAAATCCTACGGCCGACCCATCGATTCGATTCAGTGCAATAGAACGTTGAAGGAAACGTCACTGGATTCGCCAGGCGCTAAAGCGGGTTGGAAGGTCCAGCGGATGATTCGGTAGTCTTCAGCCGACGCGCGAACCTCACGATTATCCTCCACCACCGTCAGTTCTTCGGGACGCGCAAAAGTCGCGCCATCCACGGAGAAGACGATTTCTGTCTGCGCACCGGACGCCGTACCGTCCAGATACTCCGTATCCGGCGGAATCGGGTTGGTGATGACGATACTGCGCGCATCCACGACTTCCGTACCCTCATTGTTGAACAATATGGTGTAACGCAATTCGTCGCCGGGTACGACATTGTCCGCATCAACCAGGTGACGCTGCGCAACCCCGCGTTCGTTCACGCCGGCTTCCACCTTCATCACGGTGTTTTCGAGTTTCACCTCAGCGCTACCCGTCGCAGCCGCAATCAGGCAACAAGTGGCAATGCTGAGGCGGATGGCGGCAACAGTCCGCTGTGTCATATTTCGCCTCCGGCGGGTCAACGTTACGCTGTGTCGGGCCACAACCTTAGCGCAGTTTCGAACACGATTGTCATCACCGAGTGTATTCACGGCTTCAACCTGATATCGATTGTCTGGCTGGAGGGGTCAAACCAGATCTCGGCAAGGTCGGCCGCCAGCTGCTCACGGACCTGCTCACATTTGTTCGCCAGGGCGTGGTCGCGCGCGCCATATTCGGTCCCTTCACGCAGAACGAAGTCTTCGATAATGCCCATCAGCACAGGCTCCGAGAGATCTTTGAGGGGTATCTTCACGATGTTTTTGAATCCACACCCGATTGCAACGTGACTCATGCCGCATCTTAGGGCTTCTTTCTTGAATTTGGCAGGTAGAGGTGCGTTACTTGGGCATTGCGACTGATGTTTTCAGGGCGTTCCAACAGGACAGGGAACTATGGCCGAGCAGGATCATATACTGATTGTCGAAGACGAACCCATTACCCGGGAGCAACTCGTCTCCTACTTCGAAGACGAAGGATTTCGCGTTACCTCGACCGGTTCCGGCGATGAAGTTTTACCACTCGTCAATGACACCGACGTCATACTGGTCCTTCTGGACATCAAGCTTCCCGGCAAAGACGGTCTGACGTTGACCCGGGAAATCCGTTCGCGATCCGACATGGGCATCATTCTTGTCACAAGCAAGCAGGAACAGATCGATCGCATTCTGGGCCTGGAAAGTGGTGCGGACGACTACGTCACCAAACCGTTTGATCCGCGAGAATTGCTGAGCCGGGCGCGGAATCTGATTCGGCGCGTGCACATTCAACAGCAGCAGCGGCGCAAGAATCACATCCGCTTTTTCGAAGGCTGGCAACTTGATCTCAACAAGCGCGAACTGACCTCGCCGGAAGGAGAAGCGGCGACGTTGTCGGCCGGAGAATATCAGCTCCTGCTGGCGTTCATGGAGAAGGCCGGTGAGGTAATGAACCGGGATCAGCTCATGAATCGGATTCGCAACCGTGAATGGTTCCCGGATGATCGCTACATCGACGTTCTGGTGGGCCAGTTACGCAAGAAGCTCGGTGAGCGAGCGGCCAACGCCAAGATCATCGCGACCATCCACGGCACAGGGTATCTGTTTACGCCGGAAGTCGCCTGAGCACGGCGCGGATAGGCGACATCCCTACGCGGCGCTGAACGCAAACATCACGACACGCCCCGGCCCACCAACAGGCAGGGCACAGCAGGATCTCGCCGCGTTATCACGGCGAGCGCAGTAATCCGCAGAGGCCAGGCCTGGCCGAAGGCAGGCTGCGAGTACTAAGGCGCGACCGGACAGACAAGTTGTGGACAAAAAAATCTACGAAAGCGCCTCAACCCTGGTCCGCAGAACGATGTGGCAGGATCAGGCCGTCGTCACCAAAGCCCTGAAGTCAAATTCGCAGACACCCAACGCCATTGCGCGCTATCACCACGAATTCAATCTCAACCAGTCCCTGACCAGTCCCTACATCTGTCGCGCACTCGCGATGGACGATCGCGAGCCACGCATCATCTTCGAAGATCTCGGCGGCGAATCCATGCGAGAAACGATACAGCTGGGTAATCTGAGCTTCGATGAGCGGCTGGACATTGCCGTCGAAATCACCCGGGCAGTGCAATCGATCCATGATGAAGGCGTCATTCATCGTGATCTGAATCCCGGCAACATCATCCTCTCAAGCGATCCGCTTGCGCTGCACCTCATCGATTTCGGTCTCGCCACACTCGTACCCAGAGAGTATCCAGACAGCGAACCACTGGCGCAGTTGACCGGCACGTTGCCCTACATCTCGCCCGAGCAGACCGGTCGAGTCAATCGCGTCGTCGACTATCGCACCGATCTGTATTCCCTGGGCGCAACACTCTATGAACTGTTTGCCGGGACGCCGCCATTCACCAGTACCGATCCGCTGGAACTGATCCACGCACACATCGCCAGCACACCGCGACCCCTGAATGCAGTCGTTGGTTCGGTGCCACGCTGGCTCTCCGAAGTCGTGCAGAAACTGCTCGCCAAGCAACCCGAAGATCGCTACCAGACGGCGGCGGCCGTTCGTGACGACCTCATCGAAGGCCAGAACCACAACAACGTCATCCCGTTCCGCCTGGGACGCACCGATTCGCCCGGCCAGCTTACGTTGCCCAAACGCCTGTACGGCAGAGACAGCGAACTGAAACTCATCCAGGATCACCTCAGCCGTATCCGCCAGGGCGAAGTCCTCTTCCTGCAAATTATCGGCTGCCTCGGGGTCGGTAAAAACGCCCTTTGCAATGCGCTGTGTCGGCAGACGGGCGAAAGTAATATTCTGCTGGCTCGTGCCAACGGTCCCGGCTCGGATCTGCGAGACACGGACGCCATCTGGCTGGAACTGCTGCGCCAGTTGATGCGCCAGACGCTCGCTCTGGGATCCGACACGGGCGATGCGCTGACCGCAAGCATCCGTCACCGGGATTCCCCCGATCTCCGTTCGCTGGTGCCTTTCATACCTGAGTTGACCACAATCCTGCCGGCCGCAACGGAAGGATCCGCGGGATTGCCCAGCCGCGGGATAAGGGTCCTCCTGCGAGCGCTGGCGCCACAACCCGTCTGCGTGGTCGTTGAGGCGAGCGACCAGGTGCCGGCAGAATGTCTCAGTGCGCTGATTGACGTCGCCCTGGATACCCGCAACCTGCTGCTGGTACTCACGGGCGAACGCGATCATCCGGAGCTCTTCAGCCACGCTCAAGTAGCGACGAAAACCACAACACTGGAGCTTGCGCCTTTCGAGAAATCCGACCTCAGGCTTTTGCTGGCCGACATGCTTTCCCACAGCGAAGCGCGCGTTAGAGAGCTCAGCGCCGAGATACACGCCAAGACAGACGGTTTACCAAGCGATGTCCTCGAACTGATCAACGAACTCCATCGCCACCAGATCATCGTCCACGACACCACCGATGCCAGCTGGTCGTGGGAACTCGATCAGGTACGCGGTCATTACTTCAGCAACAACACGTCACAGCGTATCCGCCAGCACATCGAGGAATTACCCGTCGAAACGCGCAAGGTGCTCGCATTCGCCGCCGCGCTCGGCGAGCAGTTCGCAACACCGCTACTCGCCGCGGTTGCGCGACGCGAGGAGTCGGCAATCGGCGCATTGCTACGGCCAGCCATCGACCAGGGCTTGCTGGGAAATCTAACAACCGATGACTACGTCGAACCGACGCGCTACCAGTTCTCTCACCCACGCATCCGCGCACTCATCTACGCCGAGATAGCCGAATCCGAGAAACTCGCGCACCATCGCAGAATTGCCGAAGAGTTACAGGCGCAACGTCGACCCAGCGGCAGGTTAGTGCTGCAGATAGCCGAGCACCTGAATGCCGCCACCGACCCTACCGACATGTCCGCGGAACGGCGGCGGCAGAACGCCCACTACAATCTTCTCGCCGCCCGCGAAAACCTGTCCCAGAGCGCCTTCCAGCAAGCGTACAAATTTTCTCGCAGTGGCCTTTCGCTCATCGACGACCAGCCAGCCAAGCAGGAACCGCTGTACCTGGACCTGTGTCAGTGTGCGGCTGAAGCCGCATTTTTCTGCGGCGATTTCGATCAGTTGTCGCGAGTTCTCAGCGCAGCACCCGCGCACAACAGTGCACTCGAGGAGATCAAAGTGCGCGCGGCCGTCGTGCAGAATCATCTGATCGAGGCACGCGATCTTGCCCTGGCAGCACTCGTCGACCTGGGTTACTCACCGCCAAGTTCCGAGGTTCAGCCGCTGCACGCACTTCTGCGCGCAACTCTGCGCCGGCTGCGTCCGGCGCCGGCCACGGCAGCCAAACCTGCACCCGTGCTCGAGGATCTCAAGCTGCATCAGGCGCTGCGTTTCGTCGGCTACCTGCTGCACGCAAGCTACCATCTCGGCAGCACGGGACTCGCCGAGTACACAGACGACGCATTACACCGCGCGGCCAGACACGGCTACTGCGCAGAAGTCGCTTTCGTCTATGCCGCAAGAGCCGTTGTCGCAATCGCCAACGGTCACACAGGTCGCGCCCGGCGTTACGCCATGGAGGCACGGGCGCAGGCCGACCAGTTTCAGGGCGAAGCATTTGCCACCCGCGCGGTTACCTTACTGAACGGTCTGGTCGATCCATGGTTCGGCAATCTCGATCAGACACTGGGTTCTCTGACGGACAACATCAGTGCCAGCATGGCGCTGCAGGACTTTGAATTCGCTGCAAGCGCAAGCGCGTTCTACGCCACAAACGCCCTGGTGCGCGGTATGGAACTCGGCTCACTCAAACGCGAGTTGAGCCAGCAGATCGACAAGATCGCGACGTTTCAGCACGTGACGGATCTCAACATCGCCAGTTTTGTTGCGCAGATCGTCGGCAGTCTGCTCGGCGAGAGTGATGTTGCGGCCAACGCGGACCAGGGTGATCTCAGCATTTCCAATACCGAAGATGCGGTGGCGCACGGCTATGTCTATGTATTGCGACTGTACTACGCAACACTCTTCAACGACTTCCAGGGCGCGGCGAACATTCTCGAACTCGCCGACCGCTACGCAGAGGCGTTAGCCGGATCACCGCTGCTCATCATCTATCGCTTCGCCGAAGGCCTCGTCGGCCTGCGCTCCGGCACCCGCGAGGGACAGCGGCGCACCGAGCGCAGCCTGCGTCAGCTCAAACGCTGGCAGGATGCCGGTGCACCGCATGCTGAACCTAAGCGACTGATACTGCAGGCCGAAATTGCCTGGAAAAACGGCGCAACCACCCGCGCGCTGGAAATCTTCGAACGCGCCGCAGATTCTGCCAGGCGCCAGGGACTGGCCAATGATGAAGCGCTGGCCTACGAACTCGCCGCACGCGCCTGCGAGGCAAAAGGTCGGGCAGATTTTTCTACCCTGTTTGCGCGCAATGCCTATCAGGCGTACCTGCGATGGGGGGCGATCGCGAAAGCCAACCAGCTCGAGCGCGAATTTCACTCGCTGCTGTCGGATGTGCCAGTGGCGACTCGCGCAAGTGCGCTGAGCGTCGGAGATCTAGCGGACCTCACCGTACGCGACTTCCAATCCCAGACGGCGAGCTTCGAAAGCACCGAGCTCAATGAAAGGATCGTCGACACCACGACCGTGTTGCGCGCAGCGCAGACGATCTCCGGAGAGATCCAGCTTGATAACGTACTGACGAAATTGCTGCGCCTGACGCTCGAACATGCGGGAGCTCAGAAAGCCTGCATGCTGCTCGCACACGATCGGCGCCTGTACGTCGAAGCAATCGCCTCGGTGGATGGCGGACCGACACACCGGGTCAGTCCGCCCGTGCCGCTGGAGGCGTCCGATGATGTCCCGGAGAGCATTCTGCAATTCGTCGCTCGTACCAAACAACCGTTGGTGCTAAGCGACGCCACACAGGAAGACGTATTTACCCAGGACACCTACATCAAGCGTCTGCAGCCTTTGAGTGTCTTATGCCTGCCGATCATTCATCGCGGAGACATTACCGGACTACTCTATGTGGAACACCGCTGGTTGACGGGCGTGTTTACGGAGCAGCGCGTCGAAGTACTGGCCCTGCTGGCTTCCCAGGCAGCAATTTCCATCGAAAACGCCAGGCTCTATGCCGACCTGCAGTCAACCCAGGATGAATACCGCGCGCTCTACGAAAACGCCATCGAAGGTCTCTTTCGAATCAATCCGGATGGCATCCTGCTCAGCGCCAACCCAACACTCGCGCGCATTCTCGGGTTTGACGACATCCATCAGTTGCTCGATGAATACCGGGATCTGATCGACCGCGTGTTCCTGCAGAACGAGCAGGCCGGGCAGTTTCTCTCGCAACTCGAAGATCAGCGACTGGTCAACGGCTTCGAAGCTCAGGGTGTCACTCGTGACGGCCGGAAATTCTGGATGGCTCTGACCGCGCGCCTGACCCACGACCCGGATCTTGGCGATTTCATCGACGGTTCTCTGATCGATATCTCCGAGCGCATCGAACGCGACCAGGCTGACAAGCAACGACAGATCGCGGAAGCCGCAACTCAGGCCAAGAGCGAGTTTCTGGCAAACATGAGTCATGAAATTCGCACGCCGATGAACGCGATTGTCGGCTTCTCCAAACTCACGCTCGACACCAACCTGAACCGCAAGCAGCACGAATATCTGACATCAATCAGAAAAGCTGGTGAAAATCTTCTGGCTCTGGTCAGCGACGTACTCGATTTTTCCAAGATAGAAGCGGGCAAATTGTATCTCGAAGAGAGGCCGTTCAAACTCGCGGACACCTTCGCCGAGGTCGAAAGACTGTTCCGCACGGAAGTGCGGCGGCGCAACCTGACCTTTGAGGTCTTCGACAACAGCCACTCTCATCCAGACTTTCCGCAAGATGGCATCGTGACTGCCGATGCATTGCGTCTGCAACAGGTACTGGTCAACCTCGTCGGCAATGCCGTCAAATTCACCGAATCAGGCACGGTGACAATCACCGTCGAAGTCGAGGCAATCGAGCCACCCGACATCATCCTGCGACTGGCAGTATCCGATACCGGCATCGGCATCAGCAAAGACCAGCAACCACGCCTGTTCGAATCCTTCGAGCAGGCTGAGACATCGACCACCCGCCGCTACGGCGGCACCGGTCTGGGCCTGACCATCTGTAAGCGGCTCGTCGAAGTGATGGGCGGAGACATCACCGTCGAGTCGGAGCCGGGTGTGGGAAGTTGTTTCAGCTTCAGCACCCGGATGAAATTTCCAGAACCGGCTGCCAGCGCCCCGGAACAAACTAAGAAACGCCGTCCGAGCATGACCATGTTGCACGGCCAGAGAATACTGGTCGCCGAGGACAATCCAATCAATCAGCAACTTGCGCTTGAGTTTCTGCAGCGTGGCGGCGCTCAGATAGACATCGCCGAAACGGGTCGCGAAGCGGTCGCCCGGGCAACGGCGGAAGAATATGACATCATCCTGATGGACATCCACATGCCGCAACTCGATGGTATCGAAGCGACCAGAATTCTACGGGAGCAGGGACTCACCCTACCGATTATCGCGGTATCGGCGGACGCGCTGTCGACCAGCAAAGCAGCCGCCTTGGAGGCTGGTTGTGATGCCTACATCACCAAGCCCATCGATTTCGATCTACTGTTGCACGAAATCGCATCGATGCTACCTGGCACGGAAGAACCCAATCTGGGTAGACGATCCAGCGATCGGTCGGCCGAGGCAGAACCCGCAGAGAGCGTCGACAACTTAGCACTTGGTATCCTGCCTCTGCGCCGACTGCCCGGCATCGATGTGGCGGAAGCCATTCGCGGTCACAACGGCAACATCAAGCTGATGATCAAGCTGATGGGTGACTTCGGGCGTTACTATGGGGATGCCGGAGGCAAGGTACGCAACTTCGTCACCCAGGAACAGTTCGAGGAAGCCGAGCGGCTGGCGCACAATCTGCACGGTGTGGCCGGCAGTTTCGGCGCCAAGCGCCTCAAGGAGGCATCGAAAACACTGGAGCTTGCACTTGCCGAGGGCGACAACAAAAACCTCATCGGCCTCGTCCAGAGTTTTGAGGTGGCGCTGCTCGAAGTTCTGGAATCAACCGAAGCCCTGGCGAGCGACGAAGTGCCCTTCAGAGAATCCGACTTCGGCGAAGCGTAGCAGTGTGTTGAAAAACACGCTGCTAGAGCTCCAGCGCAAGCGAATCCGCATCTGCGCTGAGACTCACAAAATCGAACAACTCCCCATCGCCGAGATGTGAAGGCACCACATTTCTCAGACTGCGGGCAATGTTTTCAACTCGACCCGGGGTACGCTCATCCCAGTCCTGCAGCATCTGCTTGATGACCTGGCGCTGCAGATTATCCTGCGAACCGCACAAATTGCAGGGAATGATCGGAAACTGTCGGTGTTCTGCCCATCGCGCCAGGTCTTTTTCCCGGCAATAGTACAAAGGGCGGATGACGATATTCTTCCCATCATCGCTTTTCAGTTTCGCTGGCATGGCTTTGAGCCGTCCACCGTGAAAGAGGTTCAGAAAGAGGGTCTCGACCACATCATCGAGATGGTGCCCCAATGCCAGTTTGTTGGCGCCGATGCGCTTGGCGAAGCTGTACAAAATGCCGCGGCGCAGCCTCGAGCATACTGGACAGGTCGTCTTTCCTGCAGGCGTGAGCCGTTGTACGACACGGTATGTGTCTTCTTCGAGTATGTGATAGTCGACGCCAAGATCCGCCAGATATCGTGGCAGCACCTCGACCGGGAAGCCGGGTTGTTTCTGATCCAGATTGACCGCGATCAGCTCGAAGTCGATGGGCGCGTTGTGCTGCAGATTCAACAGGATGTCCAGCAGCGTGTAGGAGTCTTTGCCACCGGACAGACACACCATGACGCGGTCGCCCTCTTCGATCATGCCGTAATCGACGATCGCGTTGCCTGTCAGCCGTCGCAGCTTCCTCTGCAGCTTGTTCGCCGCAAAGTCATCGTTGCGCTGCCTGGCTACCCGTGGCTGCGCCATCAGTTCAAACCGCGCAACACGATAATGGGGGGTGTTGAGATGAGTGAGCGGGTGCCCAGCATTCCCACGAGCAGAATCAGACCGGCACTGGCGAAGGGACCCACCAACCACAGCCACGGATGTACGCTCATCTCGAGTTCAAACACCTGTGATTGCAGGATGGCCACCGTGACCTCCGCCCCCACCACGGCGACAATACCGGCAAAGAGTCCGAGTACGCCAAATTCGACTGCCAGCGAACCGGCAATCAATTTACGCGTTCCGCCCAGTACCCGGATGAGCGCATGTTCGCTCATCCGGGCATCACGGCTTGCCTGAATGCTAGCGATCAGGACAAGACAGCCCGACGCCACCACCAGTGTCAGGACCAGTTCGACCGCCTGAGATACCCGGGCGATGATACTGCGCAGTTGCTCGATGATGGCGTCAACTTCGATCACGGTAATCGTTGGATGTTTTGCAAGCAGATCGTTGAGAAAACGTTTCTTCTCCGGCTCGAGAAAAAAGCTCGTCATGTAAGTCGCCGGAAAATCCTGCAAAACGCTCGGCGAGAAAATAATGAAAAAATTCGGCCGCATGCTTTCCCAGTTCAGATGGCGCAGATTCGAGATTTCCACTTCGACGATTTCCCCGGCAATGTCGAAAGTTAAGGTGTCACCGATAGATAGTCCTAGGTCGCGCGCGTAATCGTCTTCGAGGGAAACCAGCGCACGCGTTTCACCCGCGCTCCACCATTGGCCATCGACGATCGTATTGTCTGCGGGGAGCAGCGCTGCCCAGGTGAGATTTCGGCCGGAACGCAGCCTGGGCCCATCGCCACCCTGTGGCCGGACGCGCTTCTCCCATTCCTCCGCGGCGATACCGTTGGCCTCGATCGCTCTGCCCCGGATTATCGGATACAGCCCGCCCTGCTGATCGCTGACACTGGCGATCATCGCGTCGATGGAGGCCACATCGTCCGGCGAAATGTTGAGGATAAAATGATTCGGCGCGTTGTCGGGAAGCTGATTGCGCCACTCATCGAGCAGTGACGTGCGCAACAGGAGAAGTACCAGCAACAACATGATCGCAAGGCCAAAGATCATGATCTGTGCGATATTTTCGCGTCGACGACGCTGCAGTCCTGCAAGAGCCAGCCGCCAGCCACTGCCTGCCTGCATGCCAACCACCCGGCCGCCTCTCAGTAACAATGTTGCCAATACACCAAAGAGCAACATCACGCCCAGCGTTCCCACCAGCGTAAAAGCCGTCAGTCGCAGTGATCCGCTATACCAGACCAGCAAACCGAGACTCCCTGCAATAGCAGCACCGTAACTGATAATCTGCGATGGCGGCGCGGCGCCGATATCCCTGCGGATGACCCGCATCGGCGAGATGTTCCGCAGATGTATGAGCGGTGGCAACGCGAACGCCAACGCGCAGATGAATCCTGTCGCGGCACCCAGCAACCACGGCCGGGCGCTGGGCATCGGCAAAGCGATCGGTATGACGCTCTGCAGCACGCTGACGATCGCCAGATGCAACAGACCTCCGATGATGAGCCCGAGGGTGACCGCTACGGTGCCGATTGCGCAGAGCAGCATGAGATAGCCGAAGAGAATCTGATTTGGCGTAGCACCCAGGGTTTTCAGAATCCCCACGTGATCGTAATGCCGCCGGGCATAACGGTGCGCGCTCAGCGCCACAGCAACGCCTGCCAGAAGTACCCCGAGCAAGCCACCAAGCAGCAGAAAACTTTCGGCTCGATCCAGTGCAGCGCCAATCGACGGGCTGCTTTCCCGGATACCGCGCCACCAGAAATTCGGCTCCAGCGGCAGCTCGTCTTTCAACGCCTCGAGCGCACCGTCATCGCCGCGGAGTAACAGGCGGTAGGAAATCCGACTGCCCGGCTGCACGACCTGCGTGGCCGGCACGTCGGCCATGCGCATCAGCAGGCGCGGCCCCAGATCGTACATGCTGCCACCACGATCCGGTTCCTGAGTGAGTACTCGACCGACCCGCAGGGCGGCAAATCCGACCTCGATGGTGTCGCCGAGCGACACCCCCAACGCCGGAAACAGTCTCGAGTCCAACCAGACTTCACCCGCCGCGGGAAGATCTGTGGTTGGACTGCCGGGAGTAAAGGGCACATCCGCCGTCTTCAGGGTACCGCGCAACGGATATGCACCATCGACCGCCTTTACGCTGACCAGCTGATTTTTATCGTCGCCGACGAAAACCATGGACGGGAACAGCATGGTGTCCGATATATCCAGACCGCGGGCAAGAGCGGCATTCCTGAAATCATCCGGAATGGCCTGGCCGCTACCGATGTATCTGTCCGCCGCCAGAAAATCAGAGGACTCATCGATCAGCGCCTGATGCAGGCGGTCGACAAAAAGGCTGACTGCGGTCACGGTGCCAACAGCCACCATCAGGGCAATGACCAGCAGGCCCAATTCACCACCGCGCCAGTCGCGCCACGCAAGGCGCAGCACGAAGGAGAGGTTCATGAGACGATTCTCCCGGCATCAATTTCCACGATCCGCTGACACCGTCCCGCAATACGGTCATCGTGGGTAACGAGCACCAAAGTGGTCTCGAACTCCTCGTTGAGTTCGAACAGCAGATCGATCACCTTCGCGCCAGTGATCGTGTCGAGATTACCCGTCGGCTCATCGGCGAACAGGACTTTCGGCCGCGACGCAAACGCCCGCGCTATGGCAACGCGCTGTTGCTCACCGCCCGACAACTGGCGCGGATAGTGACCCATCCTTGCGCCAAGACCGACTTTTACGAGTAATTCTCGCGCATCCTCTGCGGCACTTGCCTCACCGCGCAACTCTCCCGGAAGCATGACGTTTTCCAATGCGGTCAAGCTACCCAGGAGCTGAAAAGTCTGAAATACGAAGCCCACCTGTTGGCCGCGGACGATTGCCCTTTCTTCTTCATTCAACGCCGTTAGCTCAGCTCCGCCCAGCACGACGGTACCGCTGGAAGGCAGATCGAGTCCCGCCAGTATGCCGAGCAGCGTGGTCTTACCGCTGCCGGATGCCCCGACAATGGCAATGGCCTCTCCTGCGTTGATTTCAAGATCAATGGCATCCAATATTGTGAGTTCGCCTTCAGCGGTTGGCACAATTTTGTCGACATCAACGGTTTTTATGACAACGCGATTCATACTCATCCTGGCTCTGACCGGCTCACTGCTTGCGGGCTCGGCACTAGCGCAACCGAACGCGACGATTTTGGTGATGGGCGACAGTATCAGCGCAGCCTATGGTATTCAACGCGAAGAAGGCTGGGTGACGCTGCTGGAGGATCGACTGTCGAGCAACGGCCAACCGTGGCAGGTGGTCAACGCCAGTATCAGCGGCGAAACCACGGCGGGTGGCCTGGCGCGTCTGCCAAAGGCACTGGACACGCATAATCCGCAACTGGTGATCATCGAACTCGGTGGTAACGATGGCCTGCGCGGCTATCCGATCGAATCCATCCAGAACAATCTGGCAGCGATGGTGGAACTCGCACAACGTGACACAAGCCGTGTGTTAATCGTCGGCATGCAGATTCCGCCGAACTACGGTCCGCGCTACACACGGCAGTTCGCAAAGTTATTCAGGGATGTCGCCGTCGCCACCGATTCACAGCTGGTGCCGTTTCTGCTCGAGGATGTCGTGCTTATCCCGGAACTGATGCAAGACGACGGCATCCATCCCAAAGCACAGGCGCAACCCATGCTGCTCGATACGCTGTGGGCGTACCTGCAACCTCTGCTGCAGGACTCTTAATTCGCCCGGGCCGGCGTGGCCTGGCACCCTACGAACCTGTGGCTCCAATGTGGCGCTCGCCGCGTGCTGCGGCGAGTCCGACTTGCCGCAGCCGCTCGCGCAAACCAGCTCGGCGCTCTTCGGTGAGTTCATCGATGCAGTTCGGACAACTCACCCCTTCGAGGTAGTCGAACGATGCCAGTGCCTGCGCATCGAGCGGCCGCCGGCACGCGTAGCATTGTTCATAAGATCCCTCCGTGAGCCGATCATCGAGGGATACGCGCTGATCAAACACGAAGCACTCGCCTTGCCAGCGGTTGTCCGCCTGCTCGACTGTCTCCAGATAGTTGAGCACGCCGCCATCGAGCTGAAACACCGCCTCGAATCCCTCCGCCAGCAGGTAAGCCGAGGCTTTCTCGCAGCGGATGCCAGCCGTGCAGAACATTGCAATCTTTGTGTCTCGCTGCGGGTCGAGGTTCGCCGCCACGTAGTCGGGAAATTCGCGAAAGGATTGCGTTGCCGGGTCGCGCGCACCGGGGAACGTGCCGATCGCGACCTCGTAGTCGTTTCTCGTATCGATCACCACAACGTCCGGGTCGGCGAGCAGCGCGTTCCAGCCGGCGGCGTCCACGTGCACGCCCGTGCGCTGGGCTGGATCGACGCCCGCCACGCCAAGCGCGACGATTTCGGGCTTGAGCCGGACCTTCAGACGGTAAAACACCGGATTGTCCGCATCGGCAGACGAGTACCGGCACGCCATCCCGGCAAAGGGCTCAACCGCCAGCAGCTGCTCGCTGAACTTCTGCAGCGCAGCCTGCGCGCCGGCGAGCGTGCCGTTGATTCCTTCCGCGGACAGCAGGATCGTGCCTTGTAACGAACCTCGCGCCGCCTTGTGTGCGAGCGATTCGCGCAGCACGTCGAGGTCGTTGAGCGCAACGAATTTATAGAACGTCAGGACCCTCACGCACCTGCCTCGTCTGCGGCCCCTTCATCTGCCTTACCGCCGAGGCAGGGTGGTGACAGTGGCGCGTTGCCGAAGCGTGCGCGCCATTCTGTCTCGGTATAGGTATGGACGGCCAGGGCGTGTACGCCCCCGGCGAGTTCCTCGGCTAGCACCTCATGCACCGCCCGGTGGCGGGCAATCGGCCGCATGTCTGCAAAGTCTGCAGAAACCAGGACGACTCTGAAGTGCGTCTGTGACCCCGCAGGCACATTGTGGCCGGAACTTTCATTGCTCACATCCAGATGCTGCAAATCAAACCGGCCGAGGAGCTTGTCGTTGATGATGGTCTGTAGCGACACGATCCGTTCCGCAAATTTATCGAGCCCGATTATACCGCGCTTCAATCCTGTGGGCGTATGAGAACAACCGACACGTTGTCACCACCACCCTCATCATTGGCCGCATTGATGAGTTCGCTCGCGGCCTGTTCCAGATCGACCGAATGCTGCTGCAGTATCGCCTCAATCTGACTGTCTGAAATCATGTCCGACAAGCCATCACTGCAGAGCAGAAAAATATCCCCTGCACTGTAAAGACAGGAGTGAACTTCCGCAGCCACCTCGGCGGCAAGTCCAATTCCACGAGTGACCACATTGCGGTTGGGTGCAACGAGTGCTTCGCTTTCGGAAATCATGCCTTGATCGACCATCTGCTGCACGAGCGAGTGATCAGATGTCAGTGCGATGAGCTTTGAGCCGCGCAGGCGATACGCGCGGGAATCCCCAACATGGGCAACGAAACATTGTCCGCGTTCGGCCTTCACCCAGACCACAAGCGTAGTACCCATGTTCGATGTGCCGCGTGGCGACTGCGCCAACCTGAAAACTTTCTCATTGGCCGCGGCCATTGCCGCGAACACGTCGTCTTCCGTGATCTCATTTAACGCCAGCAACACAGCGAGGATCTCATCGGCGGCTGTCTGACTGGCAACCTCACCCGCATCGAGACCACCCATGCCGTCGGCGAGCACGGCAATTGCCTTCGACTCGTCACAGGCGATGTAGTCTTCGTTGTTCTTACGAACCTTGCCAATGTCAGTTCGACCGATGATTTCCACAAAATTTCCGTTACACTTGTTCGCATTCTCGGGATTGGAAGCCGTCAATGTTAGCTGTCATTTCCCCGGCCAAAAGACTGGATTTCAAAGCGCCATCAATCAGCGCCAAATACAGCCTGCCAGTTTTTCTCGACGAATCAAAACAGCTTATCAAGATCCTGCGCAACAAGTCTCCGGCTGATATTTCCCAGATGATGAATCTCAGCAGCAATCTTGCTGACATCAACTATCGGCGCTACGCCGAATGGCAAACGCCATTCGATCGCGATAATGCAAAACCTGCCGCACTGGCATTCAAGGGAGACGTTTATCTGGGCCTGCAGGCCGAGTCGTTTTCGCCACGCGATCTCGCCTGGGCACAAAATCACCTGCGCATACTTTCCGGCTTGCACGGAATTCTCAAGCCACTGGACCTCATCCAGCCTTATCGCCTGGAGATGAGTACGAAGCTCACCACCGGCAAGGGACGCAATCTCTACGACTTCTGGGGCAGTAAGGTTACCGACGCTCTCAACGAAGTGCTGAGCACACAAAAACGACCCATCCTGATCAATCTGGCCTCCCATGAGTATTTCGGTGTCGTCAATCCGGCAAAGGTCGAGGCACGGATCATTACACCCAACTTCAAGGACCTGAAAAACGGCCGCTACAAATTTCTTTCGTTCTACGCCAAGAAAGCTCGTGGCCTGATGACCCGTTATATTGTAGAAAACAGGATCTCAACGCTGAAGGCCCTCAAAGAGTTCAACGTCGCCGGTTATTACTACAGCGAGTCACAATCCCGTGGCGATCGCTGGACGTTTCTGCGGGATAAGCCCCGCTGAGCGCAAGCAACAGGATCTGCGTTAACTGAATGCAGCACGGCCCGCCGGCATTCAGCGCCGCTCACCTCGAGCGCC